>OBUV01000170.1_pt1 | contig 20904 bp, 15 predicted proteins | sample 1475971 | NCBI WGS metagenome assembly OBUV01 (sample SAMEA2579962, study PRJEB22360) | human gut metagenome | biome: human gut; feature: human-associated habitat; material: faeces | place: Denmark | collected 2008/2010
GCAGGGCGACATGGATTTACCGCCGCAGCCGCTGATACCTTACGCCGACTGGTAAGTTTTCAGATAGCGCCTCTCTTAATGCCGCTGCGATCGGGTATACTCGGGCGGCAATCTGGGATTTCCGGGGGGAGACAATTTGCGCGTTAGTCGCTCGTTAACAATTAAGCAGATGGCAATGGTGGCGGCCGTTGTCATGGTATTCGTTTTTGTTTTTTGCACTGTTTTGCTGTTTCATCTGGTACAGCAGAACCGCTATAACACGGCTACGCAACTGGAAAGCATTGCTCGCTCTGTCCGCGAACCCTTATCTTCCGCCATTTTGAAAGGTGATATTCCGCAGGCGGAAGCTATTCTTGCCAGCATAAAACCGGCGGGTGTGGTCAGCCGCGCCGATGTTGTATTACCTAACCAGTTCCAGGCGCTACGTAAAAGTTTTATTCCAGAGCGCCCGGTGCCAGTGATGTTCACCCGATTGTTTGAGTTACCGGTACAAATCTCGCTGGGCGTCTACTCGCTGGAGCGTCCGGCCACCCCGCAGCCGATTGCCTATCTGGTGTTACAGGCAGATTCCTTCCGCATGTACAAGTTCGTGATGAGCACCGTCTCTACGTTAGTGACCATTTACTTACTTTTGTCACTCATCCTGACGGTGGCGATTAGCTGGTGCATTAACCGACTGATATTACATCCTTTACGTAATATTGCTCGCGAACTAAACGCCATTCCACCGCAAGAGATTGTTGGTCATCAACTGGCCTTGCCGCGTCTGCATCAGGACGACGAAATCGGTATGCTGGTGCGCAGTTACAACCTTAATCAGCAATTGTTGCAGCGCCATTATGAAGAACAGTGCGAAAATGCGATGCGCTTCCCGGTGTCGGATTTGCCAAACAAAGCCTTGCTGATGGAGATGCTGGAGCAGGTGGTTGCACGTAAACAAACCACCGCACTGATGATCATCACTTGTGAAACGCTGCGTGATACCGCAGGCGTGCTGAAAGAGGCGCAGCGGGAAATCCTGCTACTGACGCTGGTGGAGAAAATCAAATCTGTGCTGTCGCCACGCATGATCCTCGCACAGGTCAGCGGCTATGACTTCGCTGTTATCGCTAACGGCGTACAGGAGCCGTGGCACGCTATCACATTAGGTCAGCAAGTGCTTACTATCATGAGCGAGCGTTTGCCAATTGAACGTATTCAACTGCGTCCACACTGTAGCATTGGTGTGGCGATGTTCTATGGCGATCTTACTGCCGAACAACTTTATGGTCGTGCTATTTCAGCGGCGTTTACTGCTCGTCATAAAGGGAAGAATCAAATTCAGTTCTATGATCCGCAGCAGATGGAAGAAGCTCAACAGCGGCTGACGGAAGAGAGCGATATCCTTAATGCACTGGAAAATCATCAGTTTGCTATTTGGTTGCAGCCACAGGTGGAGATGACCAGTGGCAAATTAGTCAGTGCGGAAGTGTTGTTGCGTATCCAGCAACCGGATGGTAGTTGGGAATTGCCGGATGGGCTAATCGATCGAATTGAGTCCTGTGGACTGATGGTTACCGTTGGTCATTGGGTGCTGGAGGAGTCCTGTCGGCTGCTTGCCGCCTGGCAAGAGCGCGGCATTATGCTGCCGTTGTCGGTGAACCTCTCGGCGCTACAGCTTATGCACCCGAATATGGTGCCGGATATGCTGGAGTTGTTAACCCGCTATCGCATTCAGCCGGGAACGCTGATTCTGGAAGTGACAGAGAGTCGACGTATTGATGACCCGCAAGCGGCGGTGGCGATCCTCCGTCCGCTGCGAAATGCCGGAGTACAGGTGGCACTGGATGATTTCGGCATGGGTTACGCAGGGCTACGTCAGTTGCAGCATATGAAATCGTTGCCAATAGACGTGCTGAAAATCGACAAAATGTTCGTTGAAGGCTTGCCAGAAGATAGCAGCATGATTACCGCAATTATCATGCTGGCGCAAAGTCTGAACCTACAAATGATTGCCGAAGGCGTGGAGACTGAAGCGCAACGCGACTGGCTGGCAAAAGCGGGCGTGGGTATTGCCCAGGGCTTCCTTTTTGCACGGCCACTCCCCATTGAAATCTTCGAAGAGAGTTACCTGGAAGATAAATAACTACCCCAAACTGATTACAAAACTTTAAAAAGTGCTGGTTTGTGCGAGCCAGCTCAAACTTTTTAACCTTTTTGTTTCAATTATGATCCAGGTACATTTCTGTGATGTTGTCTGGGTGTTATTTTAAGGCCGCAGGTACACCATAACCTTACAAGACCTGTGGTTTTACTAAAGGACACCCTATGAAGACCTCTCTGTTTAAAAGCCTTTACTTTCAGGTCCTGACAGCGATAGCCATTGGTATTCTCCTTGGCCATTTCTATCCTGAAATAGGCGAGCAAATGAAACCGCTTGGCGACGGATTCGTTAAGCTCATTAAGATGATCATCGCTCCCGTCATCTTTTGTACTGTCGTAACTGGCATTGCGGGCATGGAAAGCATGAAGGCGGTCGGTCGTACCGGCGCTGTCGCACTGCTTTACTTTGAAGTTGTCAGTACCATCGCGCTGATTATTGGTCTTATCATCGTTAACGTCGTGCAGCCTGGTGCCGGAATGAACGTCGATCCGGCAAGTCTTGATGCGAAAGCGGTCGCGGTTTACGCCGCGCAGGCGAAAGATCAGGGCATTGTCGCCTTCATTATGGATGTCATCCCGGCGAGTGTTATTGGCGCATTTGCCAGCGGTAACATCCTGCAGGTGCTGTTGTTTGCCGTCCTGTTTGGTTTTGCGCTCCATCGTTTGGGTAGCAAAGGCCAACTGATTTTTAACGTTATCGAAAGTTTCTCACAGGTCATCTTCGGCATTATCAATATGATCATGCGCCTGGCACCCATTGGTGCGTTTGGGGCGATGGCGTTTACTATCGGTAAATACGGCGTCGGCACACTGGTGCAACTGGGGCAGCTCATTATCTGCTTCTACATCACCTGTATCCTGTTTGTGGTGCTGGTACTGGGTTCAATCGCTAAAGCGACCGGTTTCAGTATCTTCAAATTTATCCGTTATATCCGTGAAGAATTGCTGATTGTTTTGGGGACGTCTTCTTCCGAGTCAGCGCTGCCGCGTATGCTCGACAAGATGGAGAAACTCGGTTGCCGGAAATCGGTGGTGGGGTTGGTTATCCCAACAGGCTACTCGTTTAATCTTGACGGAACATCGATATACTTGACGATGGCGGCGGTGTTTATCGCCCAGGCCACCAACAGTGAGATGGATATCGTCCACCAAATCACGCTGTTAGTTGTGTTGCTGCTTTCTTCCAAAGGGGCGGCAGGGGTAACGGGCAGTGGCTTTATCGTGCTGGCGGCGACGCTTTCAGCCGTGGGTCATTTACCGGTGGCTGGTCTGGCGCTGATCCTCGGCATCGACCGCTTTATGTCGGAAGCTCGTGCGCTGACTAATCTTGTCGGTAATGGTGTCGCAACTATCGTGGTAGCGAAGTGGGTTAAAGAACTGGACCACAAAAAACTGGATGATGTGCTGAATAATCGTGCGCCGGATGGCAAAACGCACGAATTATCCTCTTAATCTCACTACTTATGCCCGCACTCCCTTCCCCGAGTGCGGGTGTTTGCGCATAATTGACCCCTGTGCCCGAACTGACCCCCTGGGTGAGTTCGGGTTTATTTCACTTCCTCCGTGACATTTTCATGTTCTTGCGGTCTAACACGAAGTGTTTTTAACGTCATTCAGACTGACCGACAACGGGCAGTCTTTTATTACCAGGATAGTTGATCAGGGGTTCACATGCAGGGCACAAAAATTCGACTTTTAGCGGGCGGTTTGCTGGTGATGGCCACTGCTGGCTATGTGCAGGCAGATGCGCTCCAGCCTGATCCAGCATGGCAACAGGGGACGCTCTCCAACGGTTTACAGTGGCAAGTGCTGACCACGCCTCAGCGTCCCAGCGATCGTGTTGAAATTCGCCTGCTGGTTAATACCGGTTCGCTCGCTGAAAGTACACAACAGAGCGGTTACAGCCACGCTATTCCTCGTATTGCGCTAACGCAAAGCGGTGGCCTGGAAGCAGCACAGGCACGTTCATTGTGGCAACAGGGGATCGACCCTAAGCGTCCAATGCCGCCGGTGATCGTCTCTTATGACACCACGCTGTTTAATCTTAGTTTGCCAAATAACCGTAACGACCTGCTGAAAGAAGCGCTCTCTTATCTGGCGAATACGACCGGCAAGCTGACCATCACGCCAGAAACGGTAAACCATGCGTTGCAAAGCCAGGACATGGTGGCAACCTGGCCAGCCGACACCAAAGAAGGCTGGTGGCGCTATCGTTTGAAAGGATCTACCTTGCTAGGTCACGATCCTGCTGATTCGCTGAAACAACCCGTTGAGGCGGCGAAAATTAAAGATTTCTACCAGAAATGGTACACCCCAGATGCTATGACGCTGCTGGTGGTGGGTAATGTTGATGCGCGCTCGGTTGTCGACCAAATCAACAAAACCTTTGGCGAATTGAAAGGCAAACGTGAAACACCGGCACCAGTGCCGACGCTTTCTCCGCTGCGCGCCGAAGCGGTAAGCATTATGACTGACGCAGTGCGTCAGGACCGGTTATCCATTATGTGGGATACGCCGTGGCAGCCGATTCGTGAGTCAGCGGCGCTCCTGCGCTACTGGCGTGCTGATCTGGCCCGTGAGGCGCTGTTCTGGCATGTTCAGCAAGCACTAAGCGCCAATAACAGCAAAGATATCGGCCTCGGTTTTGACTGCCGTGTGCTGTATCAGCGTGCGCAATGTGCCATCAACATCGAGTCGCCAAACGACAAACTGAACAGCAACCTGAATCTGGTTGCGCGTGAACTGGCGAAAGTTCGTGATAAAGGCCTGCCAGAAGAAGAGTTCAATGCTCTGGTTGCGCAAAAGAAACTGGAGTTACAGAAACTGTTTGCTGCTTATGCGCGAGCTGATACCGATATTCTGATGGGGCAGCGGATGCGTTCACTGCAAAATCAGGTCGTCGATATCGCGCCAGAGCAATATCAGAAACTGCGTCAGGATTTTCTTAACAGCCTGACGGTAGAAATGTTAAATCAGGATCTGCGTCAGCAGTTGTCGAACGACATGGCGTTAATTCTGTTGCAGCCGAAAGGTGAGCCGGAATTTAACATGAAAGGATTGCAGGCCGCCTGGGATCAAATCATGGCACCATCTACTGCGGCTGCCGCCACATCTGTAGCCGCAGATGATGTGCATCCTGAAGTGACGGATATTCCACCCGCACAGTGATAAATAACCCGGCAGCCTTTCTTCTGGCTGCCGGGATTAACGGTGACGAATAAGTTACCGTGATATACCCGCAGATATTTTTCCTGGCACGGTGGTAGCGTGCGGATAATCATTGACGGCTGTGGTTTATGTAAAAGTAAGCAACCACACGTTTGTGAACGTAACGTGCTAAAGGGATATAAATGCGCTACAAAGCCACACTATTCTTGCTGATAATGATTCTCAGCTTAACGGGTCTCTATTCCTGCAACAAAAACTTCCTCTTGCTATGGGATGCGAATAATATTTATGTCAGTACAAGAGATAATATCGATAAAGACAAGATAAAAATAGAATTCGGTATCAGCGTCAACACGATCAACCGAGAAACGGATGCTGAATTATTTGCTGACAGAGCGAAGTATACAATTCTCTTCGGCGGTAACCTGAAAAACAGGATGTAAACGAATACGGCGAAAATGATTTTCTAATTACCTTCGATGACCGCTGCTATTTATCATTTCGGCAATTTAAAACCAACCGTCGACATCAGCATGATTATTATTTTGACTTCTTTAACAATAATGGGAATGCCTTCGTCACGGTCGAAATTAAAGGCAAAAATCCACTTAAATTTACGCGTAGCATGAATGATATGCGTCAGCAGTTTTCGCTAACCTATAAAGATAGTACTTCTCATCTCTGCAAGGTTATTTCTTCAGTTCCTTCCTGAATACCGGTTCTGGGCAATCACGACCAAAATGTGCCGCCCAGTCAAAAGCTTTACCGTTTTTCACGTAGCGTTGATAAATTAATGCTTCAGTTTCTGGATCAAGATATCTGACCCAACTTGCAGCATGGCATAACACGGCGGCCCATGCCTGGGTTTTGGGGTGAAGTAACCTGGCAGATTGTCCGGCCCATTCCGCAGCTTGCCAGCGGTAATGCAAAAAGTGATTATTTTTGTCAGGCACTGCATTAGCAACACGACGGTTTTCTTTCTCGCCTATCCAACTGCCATTATTAGTGTAGGTATAGGGTGTTGAATATGCGCCACTGGTAATAGCATAGTCGGGATACATTTCGTAGGCGATAAGTTCGATGCCATTATATCGTAATAATCTTGCAGCCTCGTATTGCGCCTGCGCGCGTTGCTTATCAGGGATATTTTTATTTTTTGCTATTGCCATTAAATCAGCCAGTTTTTGTGCGCCCTGGCGATGATCAGGAATATCAAACCAATTGATGGCCTGCTGATATTGACCATGACGTATTAATCGTCTACCTAATAGCGCACGTACTTTAACGTCCGTTGGAATAATATCTGGCGAAAGATAATAATCGTAACGGCTATTATTTAAATCTACAGGCTTTAAAGGGTGCCGAGGTGCTGGTACGTTTTTTTCAACAAACGTCTGTAACTCCGGCAAGGTTAAAACGTTTTCTGCAACCCAGGCTAAATCGGCCCAATAGAGATCTTTAGCCTGGTAAAACAATGTGGTGGCCTGAAGATAATCATCGCGTTTCAATGCCACAATCGCTTGCTCACTGGCAATACGGCAAGATGGGATGGTAACTTTATCACCATGATAATAAGGGCTTTCCGGGTTCATACTTCCCCAGACTTCATCGGTAGTGAACAGCGGGGCTGCGCGAGCATAGTGACGCGTTGCCAGTGGAATATCTCCGGCTCGTAATGCCAGTTTTGCTTTTAACCATTCGCTTAAGCCACTTTCTGGTGCATCCTGCAACAGCGTTTGTGCTAACGAATAATTTCCTGCCCGATACGCCAGTGCTGCCAGTCGATCGCTATAACTAAATCCTTTAACCCTGTGTTGACTTAGCAACTTAATTAAACGGTCGCGATGCGTCGGACAGGTATAATCTACAAGGTCTTTAGTACAGGCTTCACTGACATATCCCCAGTCTTGACGAATAAATAGCTCTGCGATTACCAGTTGCTGAACCAGTGGAGCATCAATAACCGACTCCAGCAGTGATAAATTTTTCTCCCTGGTTATATACAGCGAAATCATCCGTAGCGAAGTTTTCCCGGAGGGCGAACCCTGAGCCGCTTGTTGGGCATAAATTTTTACTGCCGCAGCTATATTGCCTTTTCTCAGATAATAATGCCCAAGCTGACCGAGACTGGCGAGAGAGAGCAGTTCAGGATCGGCTGCTCCACTACGGACTTCTTCAATGATTTGCAGATAACGCTGTACGGCCTGCTCAGCAATCTGCTGATTAAAACCACCTTTATTGATTATAAGATCGAGATCGTCGCCAGCGGCATCAAATCCCCCTCTTGCCAGACTATATAACGTAGCAAGCCGCCATTCCCCTTGCTCTGTTTTCGGCAAGGCCAATAGTTGCTGAAAGTATGGGCTATCGTATTTTCCCTGATGAAAATCCTGAGCTCCTGAATAATAAAGTCTCTGCGCATCAGATAATGGCGTCTGCAATTTTTGTGCGATTTCCAGTGTCCGATTTTGCGCAGGAGGCTCAGCATCATCATCTGAATCTGTCTTCGTTGCTTCAACGGGCTGCCATATTGGTAAACCAGGATCGCGTTTAACCAATTGTTGTACTTCAAAGACAAAACTGCCATTTGGCATTTCCAGCAGTGCGTTATTGCGGTCAGTTAACAGATGATTGGGAATAAATGGTCCACAGGCATTAACGTTTGTGCTAATTAGTGAGAGCAATACAACAACGGAAAGCTGCGATATTTTAGGGGATAACATTAAACTCTCCTTGTAGTCTTTGATTGCAGCGCGCCCATCCCAGCGGGCTGCTTTCTCCGGCGCGCAGTTGCCTGGCGCTTATCCTTACAAAATGCAGGCTGGATGAGTGAGGTTGCACCTGATAGTGGCTGGCTCCATCAACGAATGGGCAATCGGCATTGGGCAGAATTACTTGTTTCGGCAACGGCGCATCAATTTTTCCGCTGTTTTTAATAGCCAGATCAAAAAGTTGCTCGTCTGCATGTTGAGTAATTATTAACGACCAGCGTGGCGTCAGTGGTTTATGCCGAATCACGGCTTCCAGCGTCGTTAGTGACCAGGCGCGACGATCGCCTGCTAACGGTAGCCGAAACCATACCAGCCCCTGTAATCCACGTGGCGGTTGCTGTTTTAAATATTGAATGAAATCGGCAAGTGTCTGCGGCGACACACTGAGTTCACGCATCTCCCCAGCAACATATAACGGAGCTTCGCTCTCAACGCGATTATCACTGGTGAGCGCGGAACCGTAAGCGGGCAATGCAATGAAAAAAGGATGCGTAGTTTGCCTGGCATATTGCTTTACCCAACGTTGCGCCAGGCTGGCATCGAACAAGCCTTTTTCGGGCGACAGCACGTTATGTACCTGCAAAACCGAAGTATCCGCAATGCGCAATAATCGTGCGAGATGTGGTGATTCAAGCCAGGTGGGCAGGGCGGTTACGCTAAGTTTTATATTTGTGGGAAGCGTCTGATGTAACGCACTAAGTAGTATCAGATAGTCCGGCAATTTTGCTGTTGGCGCGTCATAATCAATTTCCACGCCTGCCAGCGTAATTCCTGCCTTTTGCCACTCACGTTGGGTTTGTTGAATATGCTGGATAATTTGCTGGTTATTAAGCTGTGTAAGCTGACCGTCGAGTCTCGCAACCAGCCAGACCGGGCGACCATCTTGCTGAATAAGCGAAGTATTCACCGCAAAATGTCGGATGCCTTCCTGCGGATGAAATTGCATCCCGAGTATGCGCAGCGTAGAGAAAAGTGGGTGGCTTCGTTTTAATGCCTCGTTATGTTCTGCCGTCCAGATGCGTTGCCAGATATAGACTTGCTGATCAAAGCGAAGCGGCTGTGAGGGGGGAAATAAAATATGCAGCCCGTAACCCAGGCAGATCAGAAGAAGTGAAGCTGCAAAAATCCTTTTGCAAAATGGCATATTGTCACGGCATAAAGATTACCAACAGGACGATAGTGTACTGCCGAAACTATTAACGGAGAACGAATATCTGCCCGTTCTCCGCCAAAAACCATTACGCTGGCATCGCCTCACGCGGGATAATCGCGCCGCGATACTGAATCACGGTGCTGGCAGTCAAATGCCCGCGTTTTGCCGCTTCTTCTGCACTGCCGCCGGTAAGGCGTACCGCCAAATAACCGGCGCTGAAAGAGTCGCCCGCAGCGGTGGTGTCGATCACTTTTTCTTTCGGCAGTTTTACCGCCGGAACGTCCACTAACCCTTCGCCCACAATGGACACCAGGCAAGAATCTGCGCCGCGTTTCACCACCACTTCTTTCACGCCCGCGTTATGGGTACGCGCAATGACGTCTTCCACCGGCTGTTGACCCCACAGCGCATCTTCATCATCCAGCGTCAGGAAAGCGATGTCCGTGCATTCCAGCATTTGCTGGTAGACCTGCTGCGTCTCTTCTTTGCTGGCCCACAGGCGTGGACGGTAGTTATTGTCGAAAATTACTTTCCCGCCATTGGCGCGGCATTCGCGCAGCAGAGAAAGCAGTTTTTCGCGACTGGTGGGGCTTAAGATCGCCAGGCTAATGCCGCTCAGATAGAGATAATCAAAATTCGCCAGTTCTGCACAAATCGCCGCCGATTGCTCGCTCTCCAGCCAGAATTTGGCCGCGGCTTCGTTACGCCAGTAGTAGAAAGTCCGTTCGCCGGTGCTGTCGGTTTCAATGTAATAAAGACCCGGCAGACGGTTTTCCATCCGTTGGGTCAGGGAAGTATCGACGTTCTCTCCGTGCCAGGCGTCCAGCATCTGCTGACTAAAACTGTCCGTTCCCAGCGCCGTTACGTAATGAACGGTTAATGCCGCAGGATCGACCTGACGAGCGATGTAGACGGAAGTGTTCAGGGTATCGCCGCCGAAACCGCGCTTAACGTCTGCGCCTTTCTCGGAAAGCTCAATCATGCATTCGCCAATCACGGCAATCTTTTTGGACATAGTCGTGAACCTGATCTGTAAAAAATTAGCGTTAGTTTGCGCTGCGGTGGTTTGTTGGTCAACTATATTAAAACACTGTTCCATTATTTTTTTGAGCCAGAACGTATTCCTGAGAAATTCCGTCGTTGCGCGGGCAAATTAACTCCTCTCTGGCGGTAAAGTTCTGCCGTAGCGCGCCGATAATATTTGTCGAGTCCGGCCAGTATCACTTTTAAACACAGGACATCTTCGATGATAAGGCAGGTTATCCAGCGAATAAGCAACCCTGAAGCAAGCATCGAGAGCTTGCAGGAACGGCGTTTTTGGTTGCAATGTGAGCGAGCTTACACCTGGCAGCCGATTTACCAGACTTCCGGGCGATTGATGGCCGTGGAGCTTTTAACGGTTGTCACGCATCCCGATAATCCTTTGCAACGACTGCCGCCAGATCGTTATTTTGCCGAAATCACCGTCAGGCATCGGATGGATGTGGTGAAAGAACAGATTGATTTACTAGCGAAAAAAGCCGCGTTCTTTGCTGAGCACGGTCTGCTGGCATCGGTTAATATTGATGGTCCTACACTTCTCGCCCTGCGTCAGCGGCCGGAGATTTTACGCCAGATTGACCGTCTTCCCTGGCTGCGCTTTGAACTGGTGGAACACATCCGCCTGCCGAAAGATTCAACATTTGCCTCAATGTGCGAATTTGGCCCGCTGTGGCTGGATGATTTTGGCACCGGGATGGCAAACTTTTCTGCGCTAAGTGAAGTGCGTTATGACTACATCAAAATCGCTCGCGAGTTGTTTGTGATGCTGCGCCAGTCTCCGGAAGGCCGCACGCTCTTTTCCCAGCTTTTGCATTTGATGAACCGCTACTGCCGCGGCGTGATTGTCGAAGGTGTCGAGACTGAGGAAGAATGGGGCGATGTGCAAAATTCTCCCGCATTCGCTGCACAAGGCTGGTTTCTTTCGCGCCCTGCGCCGATAGAAACGCTGGATTCAGTGGCGCTGGCTCTGTAAGCCGCCTCATTTTTCGCCTGGCTGGACTATCTTTAGGACTGGCACAGGAAGAACATGAGGAAGCGAACTATGAGCAAGGCAGGCAAAATAACCGCTGCGATTTCAGGGGCTTTCTTGTTGTTGGTCGTCGTGGCGATCATTTTGATTGCGACTTTTGACTGGAATCGTCTCAAACCGACCATCAACCAGAAAGTCTCTGCGGAATTGAATCGCCCCTTCGCTATTCGTGGCGATCTGGGCGTGGTGTGGGAGCGGCAAAAACAAGAAACCGGCTGGCGTAGCTGGGTGCCGTGGCCTCATGTGCACGCAGAAGACATCATTCTCGGCAACCCGCCGGATATTCCCGAAGTAACGATGGTGCATTTGCCGCGCGTAGAAGCAACGCTGGCTCCGCTGGCGCTGCTGACCAAAACGGTCTGGTTGCCGTGGATCAAGCTGGAAAAGCCTGATGCGCGCCTGATTCGCCTCTCTGAAAAGAACAACAACTGGACGTTCAACCTCGGCAACGATGACAACAAAGACGCGAATGCAAAACCGTCGGCGTGGTCGTTTCGGCTGGATAATATTCTGTTCGATCAAGGGCGGATCGCTATTGATGACAAAGTAAGCAAAGCGGATCTGGAGATTTTTGTTGATCCGTTAGGCAAGCCGTTGCCGTTCAGCGAAGTGACCGGATCGAAAGGTAAAACGGATCAAGAAAAGGTGGGCGATTACGTTTTTGGCCTGAAAGCACAAGGGCGCTATAACGGCGAACCACTCATGGGGACGGGTAAAATTGGCGGTATGCTAGCGCTGCGTGGTGAAGGGACACCGTTTCCGGTACAGGCTGATTTTCGCTCCGGTAACACCCGTGTCGCTTTTGATGGCGTGGTGAATGACCCAATGAAAATGGGCGGCGTCGATTTACGGCTTAAATTTTCTGGCGATTCGCTGGGTGATCTCTACGAACTGACCGGCGTTCTGTTGCCCGATACGCCGCCGTTTGAAACCGATGGCCGACTGGTAGCGAAAATCGACACTGAAAAATCGTCGGTCTTTGATTATCGCGGCTTTAACGGGCGCATTGGTGATAGCGATATTCACGGTTCTCTGGTCTACACCACCGGCAAACCACGACCAAAACTGGAAGGTGACGTCGAGTCGCGGCAGTTACGGCTGGCAGATCTGGGGCCGTTGATTGGCGTTGGTTCCGGGAAAGGTGCGGAAAAGTCGAAACGGTCTGAACAGAAGAAGGGCGAAAAGAATGTTCAGCCTGCGGGCAAAGTGCTGCCATATGACCGCTTCGAAACCGATAAATGGGATGCGATGGATGCCGATGTCCGTTTTAAAGGTCGGCGCATTGAGCATGGCAGCAGTCTGCCGATTAGCGATCTTTCTACCCATATCATCCTCAAAAACGCCGACCTGCGCCTGCAACCGCTGAAATTTGGCATGGCGGGCGGCAGTATTGCGGCGAACATTCATCTGGAAGGGGATAAAAAACCGATGCAGGGTCGGGCGGATATTCAGGCTCGTCGGCTGAAACTGAAAGCGTTGATGCCGGATGTGGCGCTGATGCAGAAAACACTGGGTGAAATGAACGGCGATGCTGAACTACGCGGTAGCGGCAACTCGGTGGCGGCGCTGCTGGGAAATAGTAATGGCAACCTGAAACTGTTGATGAATGACGGGCTGGTGAGCCGTAACCTGATGGAGATTGTCGGCTTGAACGTCGGTAACTACATTGTCGGTGCGATTTTTGGTGATGACGAGGTGCGGGTGAACTGCGCGGCGGCGAATCTGGATATTGCCAACGGCGTGGCGCGTCCGCAGATTTTTGCTTTCGATACTGAGAATGCGTTGATTAATGTTACCGGCACGGCAAGTTTTGCTTCGGAGCAACTGGATTTAACTGTCGATCCAGAGAGCAAAGGTATTCGGATTATCACGCTGCGTTCGCCGCTGTATGTCCGCGGAACGTTCAAAAATCCGCAGGCAGGGGTGAAAGCAGGGCCGTTGATTGCCCGTGGTGCTGTTGCGGCGGCACTGGCAACGCTGGTGACACCTGCGGCGGCATTACTGGCGTTGATATCACCTTCAGAAGGTGAAGCTAATCAGTGCCGGATGATTTTGTCGCAGATGAAGAAGTGATGATAATTGCCGGATGTCTGGCATCCGGCAATTAAACAGATTTAGATTGTTGGCAAAGTGTGCTTTGTTCATGCCGGATGCGGCGTGAACGCCTTATCCGGCCTACTAATCCTTGCGAATTCAATACATTGTATGGAAATTCAGGCCTGATAAGCGTAGCGCATCAGGCTTTTCACTCTTATTACAACGACTGATGTCGCGTCTCATGCGTCAGCAGCAGAGCGATTAGCGTCAAGCCGGCCATCGCCGCCAGATATAACCCTACCGCACCTAACCCGTAGTGAGTCTGCAGCCAGGCCGCGATATACGGTGCAACGGAAGCCCCGAGAATCGACGATACGTTGTAAGAGAATGATGCTCCGGTGTAACGCACTTCCGTTGGGAACAGCTCTGGCAACAGCGCGCCCATTGGCCCGAAGGTCAGCCCCATCAGACTTAACCCCAGCAGCAGGAAGGCAAAAACCAGAATCGGGTTGCCAGAACCGAGCAGTGGGTTAAAGGCGAACAGTGCGAACAGGATGATCAGTGTGGTGATGATTACCATGCTTTTACGACGACCAAAGGCATCAGCCAGCAATCCGGCTACCGGCACCATCACGCCAAAACCGATTACTGCCATCATCAGCATCCACAGCACTTCATTGCGCGGCAGGCCAAGCCCGACTGGCGCGGCGGCGGTACTGAAGGTCATTGAATAGACGGTCATGATGTAAAACAGCGTATAGGTCGCCAGCATGATAAAGGTGCCGAGTACCGTAACGCGTACGTGTTTGGTCAGCAGCGTACCCAGCGGGATCTTCACCTGCTTTTTCGCTTTAGCGACTTTCTCAAACACCGGCGACTCATGCAGCGACACGCGAACATACAGGCCGATAATCACCAGCACCGCCGAGAAGATAAACGGCACGCGCCAGCCCCAGCTCATAAACTGCTCGTCGGTTAGCAGCCAGGAAAGCAGCAGGAAAGTGCCGTTGGCAAAGAAGAAGCCAATCGGTGCGCCCAACTGCGGGAAGGAGCCATACAGCGCACGTTTACGCGGCGGCGCATTTTCGGTCGCCAGCAGCGCTGCGCCGCCCCATTCACCGCCTAATCCCAGGCCCTGACCAAATCGAGCCAGCGCCAGCAGCAGCGGGGCGAAAATACCAATCGTTGCGTAGCCAGGCAGCAGGCCGATGACCACCGTCGAAATTCCCATCGTTAGCAAAGAGGCGACCAGCGTCGCTTTACGCCCAACGCGATCGCCAAAATGACCAAACACGGCAGAGCCGATGGGGCGCGCGACGAAAGCGATAGCGAAGGTCGCGAGCGACTGTAGTGTCGCCGCCGCCGGATCGCCCTGCGGGAAGAAGATATGCGGGAATACAATAACGGCCGCAGTGGCGTAAATGTAGAAGTCGAAAAACTCAATGGCCGTGCCAATGAGGGAGGCGACAAGGACTTTATTACGCGAGTTGATCGGCGTGTATTCTTGCTCGTTGTCGAGTGTTGTGGCTGTTGCTTGCATAATCTTTTCTTATTTTTTGTCTAACGAATAGCCATATTACGCACAGCAAAAGTGATATTTCAATGTGTAACAAACCACGAAAACGACTAAAAACCAGGCAAAAAGGGGATAATGTTTAGGCTGGTGATTTTTCTTCTATGAAATGCTTCACATAATTTCATAAATAGTCGATAAAACTGGTTTTAGGTTAAATAAAAGTTACCAACTGGATTTATATGCTGGGCTTATGAGTTGGCATGAAATTGTTTGCTCCTGAAGCGATACTGAAGAGGCGCAGGGGGAAGAGTTTCAGGAGGTTATGTGCGCGTTATAGCCGGATGCGATGCCGGAGCATCTTACCCGGCCATGGGGAGCCAGACCGAATAAATTCGTAGGTCGGATAAAGCGTTTGCGCCGCATCCGGCATATTTTAATGTTGTGTTTTACCCGGCATTCGCGGGTCATCTTTGTACTCGGCGGTGGCAATCCACGCCGCGCAAAACAGCGTCAGACGGGCGAAGAAGTAGAAAAATGCCATCAGCCCCAGCACGGAACCAAAGGCTGCGCCGGAGGGGGATTTCATCAGCGATGGCAGGGTGTAGGTCATCACAATTTTAATCACTTCAAAACCAATAGCTGCGATGAATGTCCCGCGAATTAGCGCCTTTTTCCGTGGGCGGTGACGCGGCAGCCGCCAGAAGATCCAGAAGAAAAGCAGATAGTTGGCGAAGATGGAAATCGCCAGGCCAATCAATCGCCACGTCGGTTTCAGCCACTCAATGCTATTAAGGTGTAATGCGCTAATAATCATTTGCTGCGCAGAACCGGCAACGGAGGTGATTGAGAGCGTCACAATCAGCGCAATCAACAAGCCAATCAGCGAAATAAAATCACGCAGATATTTAACCCAGAATTTTTCTTGATCTTGCGGCGAACGTTCCCAGACATCACGCGACTGGGCGCGAATCGCTTCACGTAAATTGCCCATCCAGTTGATGCCGGAATAAAGTGCCACCGCCAGGCCAACAAGACCTACGGTAGTACGCTGCTGAACAGCGGTGTTGATGGTGTTTTTCAACGTGGCGGCAAGCGTTGGATCGCTGATGTTTTGCAGAATTTTGTCGAAGATATCCTGTAACAGCATCGGATGCGAAGCCAGCACAAAACCCCCAGCGGCAAACGACACCATCAAAATCGGGATCATCGACAAAAACGAGAAATAGGTGATCGCTGCGCCAAACTGATTACCCAGTCGATCGTTAAAGCGTTCAGTCGCGCGAATCAGGTGCGCGATGATCGGTTGGCGTTGGACTTTTTCGGCGGTGGTGGTGACAGTTTCCAGCACCTGGCTGACTTTGCCGCCTTTATCGCTATTATCCAGATACTTAATCGGCTCATGCTCCAGATCCTGGGTGGGACGTTTGATCTCGTTTTCCTGCGTCATCCGCTCTTTAGTCCTTCAGTCGTTGTCTGTCTTAAAAAGTATAGTCGGTCAGTCCAGGTGCTCTTTCATTACGCCTGCAACCCACTGCATAAACAGGTTTACACGGCGGGAAAGCTCCCGACGCTGAGGGTAAACCAGGGAAATGGAGAGTGGAGCGGCGCGATAGCTGGGCAACACTTCAATAAGCCGTCCGGCGCGCAGGGCTTCGCGCACGGCGATGCGGGGGATCTGAATAATCCCCAGCCCCGCCAGACCGGCGGCGAGATAGGTTTCGCTACTGTTTACCGTCAACATGCCGCCGGACTTAAACCACTGGACGCCATGACCACTGGCAACCTCAAAACCCAATGGGTGCACGCCCAGATGTGGCGTGTAATGCACTACCGCGTGTGAAGTCAGATCGTCGGGATTTTGCGGATAACCAAAGCGCGTCAGATAGTGCGGACTGGCACAGTTGACCATCGTCAGTTTGCCGAGTGGACGGGTGATGAGTCCATCGTCGGGTAACGTACCTGTGCGAACCACACAATCAAAGCCATCATGAAGAATATCTACCTGACGGTCGCTGCTGCTTAATTCGAGTGCAATACCCGGATACTGATACAGAAAATCGGGTAACCGCGGCAGCAACAAATTTTTCGCCATTCCGACCGGGATATCGACGCGCAATTTACCGCTGATGCTGGTGGTATCCTGCAAAAACAGGCCGTCCAGTTCGTTGAGATTACTCAACACATCTTTCGCCCGTTGATAATAGGTCATACCATCCGGCGTCAGTTGTGCCCGCCGCGTGGTACGCTGGAGGAGCTGGGTGCCAAGCTGGTTTTCCAGTGCCTGGATTTGACGCGAGACGCTACCTTTCGGCAGAGCAAAGAAATCTGCCGCGCGGGAAAAACTTTCCAGCTCCGCGACTTTGATGAACAACTGCATTGCGTGAATTTTATCCATTTCTTTGACCGATTGTTGTTCACAGCGAAACAGTAACGCGCATATCGCATTATTTATTGTTTTTTCTAACATCTAATGCATGATTTCACAACGGTGCAACGCAGAAAGTGAGGATATTTTAGAGAATAAAGGGTGGATTAGCGTTCCCTGAATAGAGAAATAACCAGCAGAAGGTCATAATTTTGACTCATTTCATAAAATGCACAAACAGCGTATTGCGGATTAGTGCGCAATCTAATCATTTTCTTTAACCGTAGACGTTATTAAAACGAGCGATAAATCTACTTTACTTGCCTGAATGCGGTGCAAAATATAAGGAATTCCTTAAGAATTTTTTAAATAGTGCCCTCGACATGTAATTTCGGGCATTTAGCTGTAACTATTTATATCGGTAACTATTTTCTACGTTTCATCTCTGTAGAATGGCCACCGCCAAATGGCGAATTCTTATTTTGTCTCTCGGGTAATACCCTTCCACTACTTAAGTCTTTTTAACGTATTCAGGTGGAGATTCAGTAATGCAAATAATCATGTTTGACAGGCAGTCAATATTTATTCATGGAATGAAAATCAGTTTACAACAGCGTATTCCAGGGGTAGGTATTCAGGGCGTCAGTCAGGCAGATGAGCTATGGCAAAGACTTGAAAGCTATCCCGAAGCCTTAGTGATGTTGGATGGCGATCAAGACGGTGAATTTTGCCAGTGGTTATTGCAAAAAACCGTGGTGCAATTTCCTGATATTAAAGTGTTAATCACGGCGACGGATTGCAACAAACGATGGTTGCAGGAGGTTATCCACTTTAATGTGATGGCCATTGTGCCGCGTGATTCAACCGTTGAGACGTTCGTATTGGCGGTAAACAGTGCGGTGATGGGCATGATGTTTCTGCCCGGCGACTGGCGAACAGCGCCGGAAAAAGAGTCGAAAGATCTCGCATCATTAAGCGCCCGCCAGCGGGAAATTTTAACCATGCTGGCGGCAGGCGAATCGAATAAAGAGATTGGCCGGGCGTTAAATATCAGCACCGGAACGGTAAAGGCGCATCTGGAATCGCTTTATCGACGTCTGGAAGTGAAAAACCGAACCCAGGCGGCAATGATGTTAAATATCTCCTCCTGAAGAGGATAATTTTACAGCCAGCAGGATATTAGCGGCTGGCTGTAAAAAATATTACGGTTCGCCGTATAAACCAATTAAACGGCGTGCCACACCGTTGGTCCAGCCAAACCCGTCCTGTAACGGATATTCACCGCCGCCGCCTTCGCGGGAGATACCATCGGCAATATGGTATTTCTCGATCAGTTTGTGGTGTTCCTGGTAGAACTGATTTACCGTCTTCAGCCAGCTACGAGCGATCTCATCACCCAGATGGTCATCTCCGTACATTTTAAATCCCTGAATCGCCATCCATTGTAACGGTGCCCAGCCGTTGGGTTTATCCCACTGCTCACCGGTTTCATACTCGCTTGCCAGAATCCCGCCAGGTGTCAGTAAACGGCTTCGCACGGCATTTGCCAGACGATCGGCCTGTTCGTGGTTTGCCATGCCGACATATAACGGCACGATGGCCGCAGCGGAAAAGAGAGCCTGTTGTTCGCGCCGCCAGTCGTAATCGCGGTAGATTCCGTTTTCATCATCCCAGAGATAACGGTTTACCGCATCGCGGCGGGCGCTGGCTTTTTGGCGAAACAGCGCTTCTGTCTCTCTATCACCTTTCAGCGCCGAGATGTTGGCGATGGTACTCTCCAGTTTAAACAGGAAAGCGTTCAGGTCGATGGGGATGAACTGGGTGGTGCGAATACTCGCCAGACGACCCGCGTCACGCAGCCAGCGGGAGGAGTAATCCCAGCCAGAAGCCGCGCCCGCACGTAAATCGCGATACACTTCGTTGGGGGGGCGACCGGAATGTTTTGCGGTTTCTACGTCCTCAAGCCAGGATTCGTCGCGCGGTGTGTCACGGTCATCCCAGTAGCGGTTAAGCAGCGAACCGTCCGGCATCCTAACGACATGGCGATAGGCCTGATTGGGGATCAGCGATTCTGCACCGTCCATCCAGAAGGCATATTCCATTTTCAGATGATCAAGATAACGGCGTGCGCCGCGTACCCCATCTTCTTCAAACAGCTCCACCATCAGAGCGAAAACCGGTGGCTGTGAGCGGCTCAAATAGTAGGTGCGGTTGCCGTTGGGGATGTGGCCGTAGTTTTCGATCATCCAGGCGAAGTTATCGGCCATGCATTTCAGTAAATCTTCGCGTCCGCTTTCCGCCAGCCCCAGCATGGTGAAATAGGAATCCCAGTAGTAGGTTTCGCTAAAACGGCCTCCGGGGACAATGTACGACTGCGGCAGCGCCAGCAGAGAAGACCACGGGATGTGATCTTGCGGTTCGCGGGTTAACACTGGCCATAGCTGGTCGATATGCTCTTTTAGTGAGTTTTGTGGGTCCGATACATACTCGCTGGAGTAGACTTCCGGTAACCAGAAGTGATTTTCAACGAATCGGCGCAAGTCAAAATCACGGTGGCGGCGAACCTTACGGTAGCGGATTAATATATCCAGCGGGTCCATTTTCGGCGCACAATCGGGAAAGGTTTTACTGTCGGGGAAAATTTTTGCCGACTGAACATGTTCGAACAGTTCGAGATAGCGGTCAGCAGGCGTTAGCGCGTCAGAGGCAGGCAATCCCTCAATCATTTCGGGTTCTGGCTCTGCCTCGAGCATCTCATCCAGTTTTAATTCATACGGATCCAGCTCATAACAGAGATCGACTTCGATCGTCAGTTCGTCTGGATTAGGGGTTTGAATTTTCTGATTGAGCATAAGGATCCGACCTCCGAAATTCGTCGCTAATTATCGGGCTTTCCTTTAAGGGTAGTCATTCGTTCCGCCTGGTGGGCGACAAAGCGTGCGGTAGATCACGTTTATTAATGGAGAAAAAATATAACTCACTAATATTCAAAGAGAATATTATATATGTTGTTTCCCGTCATTCTTCACTTTCGGAATATTCATGTAATCTGTTGAGAAATCAGGATATGTCATTGTTGTTACGAATAAGAGTAGCGGCTACCTGTGTAACAATGCAGAAGGTCACCAACTTTTTTGTAATTAAAATAAAAATTAATAAAGAAATGCCAAAATATACATTTGTTTTAATAAGCTATAAATATAATATTATTAGCGATAACTGATTATATAAATAACGTTATTTCACTCTTAGGATTTTGTTATTTAAATTACACCGGCAACTCCTTGCGTCTATTACAGATAAATCCTACTTTTTTATTGCCTTCAAATAAATTTAAGGAGTTCGAAATGGACCAGAAGTTGTTAACGGATTTCCGCTCAGAACTACTAGATTCACGTTTTGGCGCAAAGGCAATTTCCACTATCGCGGAATCGAAACGTTTTCCGCTGCATGAAATACGCGATGACATCGCATTCCAGATTATCAATGATGAATTATTTCTCGACGGTAACGCCCGTCAGAATCTGGCGACTTTCTGCCAGACCTGGGACGATGAAAATGTCCATAAATTGATGGATTTGTCGATAAATAAAAACTGGATCGACAAAGAAGAATACCCGCAATCTGCAGCAATTGACCTGCGTTGCGTAAACATGGTTGCTGATCTGTGGCACGCGCCTG
>OBUV01000174.1_pt1 | contig 20345 bp, 32 predicted proteins | sample 1475971 | NCBI WGS metagenome assembly OBUV01 (sample SAMEA2579962, study PRJEB22360) | human gut metagenome | biome: human gut; feature: human-associated habitat; material: faeces | place: Denmark | collected 2008/2010
AAATACAAACAGTATTATTGATTATATCAGCTTAATAGCATATTATATTTTTATACACACAAAGAAAGGAATTTTAACACATGAACAAAAAACATTCTTATGACTTTTCATCTTTTTCACATATAGATTTTTACAATCAGCTTGTAACTAATTTTAATAATTTCTCAAATAATTTATACACACCAAATATTATTAATGAATCGCATGTAACAAAAGATAATTTTAAATTAAATAATTTATCAACAGTTTCTATAATTGCCTGTAATGATAATAATTATCAATTTATAAAATTTCTCAAAGGCTATAAACTTATAGAATGCAATATTAAAAGCTATAACAAAGATAATAAAACAATTACCCTGATATATAAAATATATGACCAAAAAATCAATCTTGAAATCAGTTTCATAAATGAACAGTTATTTAAACATATAAGATCATATTTTTTCAGAAGAAACAAAATCATAACCAACAAAATATTTTCTTGTTGGTGTATCATATGGTATACCTAACGGATTATAATAATCTTTACTTTCTATTTCTTTAGATTCTGTATTAAATCTCAACTGATTATAACTTACTTTATTATTACTGTTTTTTAACAGATAGTGATGATTATAAGTTAAAATCAGTCCCTCATTGCGGTAGGGGACACAGTAAAAACAACTCTATATTTTCTTGTTTCGAAAGCCTTTTTATAACTTCTCAACCCGTCACTTGCACTTAAAACAGTTCTTCTTAAATCTAAACTGTTTACATAATCATTTACTAAGCACAGTATAGTTTTTTCCGTAAATAAATCAATTATGATACATTTAAAACTATCTAATATAACCTTTTCTCCAATCTCATATTTTTTCATTTTTTTTCTCCTAATAAGCTGATATACAAAAAAAGCACTAAACGCAACTAGTATAAACTAATCACGTTCAGTACTATGTGTTAATCGGATTTCAATATTATCTTTTAATTCAACACTTGTTACAGTTAATAAAAAACACGTATACTCATTTATAGTATCTTCGCCATATGTTCTCTGTTCAAATTTATTAAATGCCATTAATCCAAACTTATCGCTCAGTTTTCCAATTTCAAAATCAGTTGCTTTTAATTCTACTTCTCTACCAATGCTTTCAATTTATTTCATATTAATTTCACCTTACATTTTAGTAAGAAATTTAATTAATGATTCGTCATATATTTTACGTGAAACTGATGTGCCAGAGGGGTATTCAACTGCTGAGGAACAAAAATTTACTTTAAAAGATGAAAATGTTTCTTTAACAGTGATTAATGAAACTATTAAGACATCATGGCATAAAGTAGATGTTTCAGGAAATGAATTAGAGGGAGCACACTTAAGAGTTACTGAATTAGATGGAACAGTTATTGATGAATGGATTTCGACTAAAGAACCTCATGCTATCAATGGAGTTTTAGAAAAAAATAAAGAATATTATTTTGAAGAAACAATAGCTCCTGATGGTTATGAATTAACACAAAAAGTTAAATTTAAAATTGATGATACTGGTAAAGTTCAGCATTTTTATTTGACTAATAATTTAAAGCCTAAGAAAATTGAAACTGGCGATAATTTAGATATTAGCGGTTATTTAGGTTTAGGTCTTGTATCAGTTGGTGGTATAGTACTAATTTCAGTTTTAAGAAAAAAAGGTAAAGTAATTGGAAAATAACGCAAGACTTCCAAAAAAATATAGAAAGGTTGGCTATAATTATTTATCGCTTAAAGGTGATAATGACCTCTTTGTATATTTAAATCCGCCGAGAGGAAAAAAATTAAAAAACTCTCAATTGTTTATTTAAAGGCGGATTAATTATCTAAATAAACATCTTGTCGATAATAAATATCTAATAGCTTATCGTAATGATACAAAACTAAACCAACGCCATACAGATTACAAAAATTTATTACCTCAACAGTTTGTTCAGGAAGATTTTGTAACATTAAATTATGTAAAAGATTTAAATATTGAAAATAAAGTTACTAAAACTTTATTGAGTAAAGCTGATATTGGTGGAACTCAAATAAACGGTGCACATGTACAGATTTTAAACAAAGAGAAAGAGGTTGTTTATGAGTTTGTTACAGGTGATGAACCTTTGCAGATTGACGGTTTAAAAGATGGTAAATACTACTTTCACGAAGATTTAAGCCCTTTAGGATTTGCTTTAAGTAATGATATTGAATTTACTGTTAAAGATAGTGAAATTCAAAAAGTAGAAATGACTGATTATACTGTTGATGTTGCCAAGGTAGATGAACAGGGCAATGCTTTTTTTGTTTTTAGGGAGGGGAATGAGTGGAAAAGCAGGTTTATAAAGTTAAACAAAAATTATTAAAATGTAGATCATTGCTGTCATATGGTAATGCTTCAGTTTGGGATAGAATAAGCAGTTATTATACGTCTTTAATTGTTGTAAGCTCTGATAAAAAAATTTGCTGATAATCGTATTTTATTAGCAATTGAGGAAGAAGAAGCAAATTCGTATTTAATTGATAGTTATATGAACATAGTTAATCAATTAGATAAAGATGCCAGAAGTATCGTTAGTTTTGCATATATGAAAAATCATTATACTGTAAATGTCATTGCATCTATATTAAGTATGTCAGAAAGGAACGTTCAACGTATTTTATCAGGTTCATTACGCATGATTGCTTATTTGGATCCGGATATTGATTTTACAATCAATGATTTAAAGAATTATTACTACACAAGAAATAAGAAAAATAATCTTGTAATAAAAAGGACAGTGTTTGTTTTAATAAAAAATCATTATGCAACTGTCAAAGAGTTGTTAATTGGAGAAGAAATATCATTTGATGATTTACAAGCTTATTACTCTAACAAAATTGAAAGCAAGTTTGAACAGCGAAAAGTACTTAGAGTGATATACTATCTTGCATTTGCTTTTGAAACAATTGAAGAAAATGAATTTATAGAATTAATGAAGCATACTCAGGCAAGCAAGAAAGAAATTAATAGAAAATTAAAAAAAGTACGATTACACCAAATAAATGGTGGATTGAATAAAAAAAACATTAAAGCAGAGCTTTAATGTCTATTTAGGAGGATAACGAGCAGATGATTACCAATAACACTTACGTGTCTTACGATACATGCGGTTCCAGAGATGATATCAACAGCTGGCTTAACACCGGTCATGATATCTTCAGCAACCGTTCAGACTACAAGACGGTGATAACACATCAGTGTGATTATAAGGACATGCATTCTTATACCTATGGCAGAAAGAAGAATAAAAAGGTTTACTCTAACATCTATGCCCATCAGATGGAGGTTATGATTCCAGTTGCTATGACGGATTCGCTTAAACATGATTTTATCAAAAAATTCATGTGTGCAGTAAATCCGCTTTACAAACTGAACAGTTTTCTGTACTGCTATAAATTTATCACTAAAGGCAAAGGAAGTTATATTAGTATTCTGTGTTTTACAAGAAAGTATTTCAAAAGACAGCGGTTAATGACCGTTACCTATGAAAAGGATTATATTTACAGCAGTAAGACAAAAAGGCTGTGTAAAAAAGATGATCCGGATGCAGTACTTGTTCATAAGAAAGGTGATATAAAAAAAGATGAAAACGGCTCTCCTGTAAAAGAAACTTTCTTTGTTTCTAAAACAGAGCAGGAAATATTTAAATATACTTCTTTTATCCGATTTCATAAGCGTCTTTTAAAAAATGCCGAATATGCAGCTATGCTGTTAGACCGGGATTTCTGGAATAAAAAAATAAAATATTTTTCACGGATAACAATAAAAAAATCTGGTTTTAAAAATAAAGAAAAGATACATATAAAAAATCAGCTGATAATCAGGCTGAATTCCCGTATTAATTCTATGCAGACTGCATTACAGGAAGGCAGGTACTGGAACAATTCCACGGATATTGAAAAAGCCTTTCATAAGATGATTCATCGTATTAACGGTCTGTTATATCTGACAAGATGGACCGATCCGGTGAGCGGCAGTTCGATTTATCTCGGAACAAAACAGTCTGTCACATGTTTAAAAGACAATATTTCTTTAATAGAGGAGCATATAGAACAGCTTCTAACGCAGTGGTGGGCTGATGAGGTATACAGCGATGATGATTTTACAGCTGTCCAATATACGGAACATGAAGCTGATTCGGTTAAATCTTTAGTTGAAACCGATAAATACTGGAAAGATTTCAACAATAATAAGTGGAGCAAGAACCGTTACAGCTATGAGGAGGCTCTTGAGTATTCAAGAACTCTTGTAAACTGCAGGAACTGCATCAACTGCCTTGACTGCCGAAACTGTAAAAACTGCACTGACTGCATAGACTGCAGCTGCTGCACTGGATGCTGTAACTGTTTTGGATGTGTTTTCTGTATCAGGGCAACTGATCAGCACCATTATATGGAGAAACCTTCAAATAATGGATACTGGGACGACAGCTTAATAAATACATATCTAAATTTGAAAGAAAGAGAGGCGGCTTAAATGAAAAAACTGCAATGCTATGTTGCATCAAGTTTTGATGAACTGAACAAAAAATGTGGATATGGAGTAATTATGAAAGAAGAATGCAGACCAATTGATATTATAAGCGGTTTTACAGAAGAATCATGGCAGATAAAGAGCTGTCAGGTTGGAGGATATCTGATAGGGGTTTTGAAAGGAATTCAATATGCGATAGATAATAATTATGATGAAGTCACGATTTTTTTATAACTTTGAGGGAGCAGACAAGTATACAAAAATAAGAAACAGTGAAGGATTATCGGATGTGGTAAAAACATATCTTTTAGGTTTTAAAGATCTGGAACAGAAGATTGATATAAAGTTTGAAAAGGTTAATATGAACCTGTTTATTCCAAGAACAAATTTACAGCGAGCATATAAGATATCCAGAAAAGCAACGCAGGAAGAATTTGATGAATTCCATATACTTCATAAACGTTAAATTAAAGTTGCTGATATAACTTGAGAATAACTTTAAGAGATTTAAGGGAGAGATTATGAAATGATTGAAAATTTAAAAGGCGAATTGTGGAAGCAGTATCGAGATACGGATTATTATTTTTCGTCATACGGTCGTGTAAAACGAAAATACAGGAACAAGTTTCGACTTTTGAAGCCGTATAAGATCAGCTGTCGAAAAGGCTCAGAGCGATGGGTAATAAAAGTTTATGGGAAAGAAACATCAGTTACACGATCTGTATACGAGCTTTTTATTGGTGTGATTCCTGACGGATATACTATTATTCATAGAAACATGGTTCAAAGCGATAACGCTGCAGGATAATACACTAACTAAAAAGGCTACTAAATTTTCAGTAGAAGAACAGAGGCTTTTTTATATCACATTGGCAAGCATCAAGCCCGACCAAAAGGGAAATGAAATTGAAATAGATAAAAAAGCAATGTTTGATATGCTTGGCTTTAAATCTCATCACTATTATTCAAGAATTAGAGGTATGTTCAAAAAACCGGCAATGGCTTCATGGATAGAGTTCGGTGATGACGAAATATTTGATGACGGTTTTTTGATTTCAGCGATTAGAACAACAAAAAAGAAAGTTTACGTCACTATAGCAGCTAAATATGTTCCTTTGTTGATTCAACTGCAACCTGGCTTTACTCGCTTTTAGATGGGCAGGTTCAGATGAATAAAAAATAAATTGAAGATAACTAGGTATAGAAAGTATAAATGCATGTATTTATACTTTCTATAGAGAATTTGATGAAAGGAAAAAGTATATGATTGACAGTTAATACAGTCAACATAAATATACCAGGAATAAAATATGGGATTATTAGACAGTATGACAAAAGATTTAGGTATGACAGTACGGGTTAATATTGATGATGTGAGAATAAACTGCTTAAATGAAGCAATTTATGATGATGCAGAAAATGAATTTATCACTGCTTTGATGAATTCTGTTCGTAGAGACGGTCAATTTGAAAATGCTATTGCCTATGCAAGTGATATAGACAGAAACGGGATAAAAGACGGGCGTAAATATACTCTGCTGGGCGGTAATACACGTTATCTGGCAATAAGCAGACTACGTGAATCTGGTGAAGGAGATGGATATATAAATATATCTGTTATAAATAAACCCAACTCTACAAGAGAAGAACTTGAAATGATAGTTAAAAATAACATTCAGAGAAAAAAGAAACCTGAAGAACGTTTTCATGAAATTAAAATTATGGAAAAATTATATGAATCAATCGATGAAAAACCTGAAGGAACTAAACGTGACTGGATCGGGCATCAGCTGGGGATATCTGGACGATATGTTGATAAACTGATAAAACAGTTTACTGCACCGAAGGTACAGTCAGATGCTGAAGAAAATAGGACTGATACTGCTGAGGCAGAAATAATTGAAGGTCAAACCTCATTTGAGGATTTCGGACTTGAAACAGCTGAAGGTGAAGATGGAACAAGTTCCATCATAGAAAACGAAGAATACAGTATAACTGAAAATGCCAATGGCGCGTTAACGAATGAAGATATCGGTAAGATGCTGAAAAAAAATATCAGTCAAATGAAAAAAACCGCAATCGCTGCTGAAGAAATTGGGCTGTATGAAGTAAATGAATTACTGGATAGACTTTCGTCTGAAATTGCTGAATTAATAGATGTTTTATAATAATAAATTAAATGAAATAAGGAGAAGACCAATGTTAAGTAAAAAAGGAAGATTACTGTATGCTTTACATACAGTAAAAACATTATTTAGAGACGCAGGTATTGAAAATGCCAAGGTAGAAGTAGAATTAAAGGATGGAACTGTTGAGACAATTGACTGTATGGAAGAAATAGAATTATTAATTACGGATTACATAAATGGAGATAATAATTTTATTCCATCTGAAGAAGATTAGATTGAGGTGTTCTATATGGGAAGATTTTATAAAGCTTCAAGCGGATGCATCCTATGCATTGAAAATGATGAGAAATTAACACAGGAAGAAGTTGATCGTGCTGATGAACTACAACAAATTGCATTTCCAGATGAATGGAAAGATCAAAATCCTAATGATAAAAAAGAGGACTAGACTTGATCTTGTTTATGCAATGGGGGATAAATTTAAATGATAAAGGAAAAAGAGTTGTTAGAGGATATTAATAGCTATATAGATCAGTACAGGAGCGAATTGGCAAACAGCAGGTAAAAAGCATTTTGGATAATCTATAGACAATTAGAGGATACTTTATGTGATGGCCGTAAATTATTGATAAATCCAGATGTGATTGGAGATTTTAGAAATATCCCTTATGAAGATAATTCTTTTAAATTAGTAATATTTGATCCTCCACATTTAGTAAAAGTAGGAGAAAGTTCATGGGTGGCCAAGAAGTATGGAAAGTTAAATGATTCATGGCCAATAGATATAAAAAAAGGTTTTGATGAATGTATGAGGGTTCTTGATGAAAGTGGAGTATTAATTTTTAAATGGAATGAAGAACAAATAAAATTAAAACAGATATTAGATTTAATAGACTATAAACCATTAATAGGCAATAAAAGAGCAAAGACACATTGGTTAGTGTTTATGAAAGGATTAGTATAAAAATATTTGAACAAAGAAATAGGGAGAAATATGATAATAAAACGTTTAGTTTATAATGTCTTTTATAATAATTTTAATGTACTAAAGCAGATCAGCGAGAGTATTCTACATTTATAAGTAGTATTATTTTATTAACAGTTACATTGATTGAAGCTAGGTTGTTATGCTAAAATTTAAAAAAATAGGAGAAAGTATATTGTAATGATAATAGTTGTAATTACGAAAGAATTAATTAGAATTAACATATTACTTACCATACCTACGATTATAAGACTTTATTAAAGAGTTGCTTATGAACTACTGTTTGAAGAAAGAAATTATACTTGGCTGTGGAAATCAGTTGTTTATCTTTCGCTGATAATTCAAATATCAGCCATTATAACTAAGTTGCTGTGCTTATTTATGGCAAAATAAGAATATATGGAGGATAGTCATGAAAAAAGAATTGCTTGAAATAAATGAAATGGTTAAAGGTGATGAAATAGCAGAAAAAATTATGAGTGATTTGCTGGATGTTTATTGTAAAAGAGAAAGAATTGGAGAGTTTAGAAAAAAGCTAATACATTTTTCTAAACCATTATTAATTATAATTGAAGCAGCATTATTTTTATTGATGTATTTAGTAGTATTATTGTTCAATACAGGTGAGAGAGTAGATCTGTATTCGTTAAACCCAATAGTATTTCCTATAGTACTTCCTTTTGGTTTTTTAATGATTTGTTATTTGCAGATACAATTAACAAATATGCTTGAAGATGTGAGTGATAAAATTAATGGGAAATATTTTTATAAAATCAAGGATGGTGAACTGGATTATATAAATGACATTTTGTATGAACAGAAAGAATTTAAGAAAAAATACGAGATAATAAAAAAAGGAAGCAATAGGTATATAAATTATCCACCATTAACTAAAATACGGAAAAAGAAAAAATGTAATGAGTTAGGAATTTATAGTTATTATCATATTAATAAGATTTCCTTCGATGAGATTGATATTGATTGTTGTGAATGTAAAATATGGAAGTAAATAGAAAATAATATAAAACTAGGAAGACGAGGGTTTAAGATGGAATTTGAAAGCCCGAATGAATTTAAATATCATATGATAGAAATGCTTATAATTTTGATAGGCTCTTTTATATTATTAGGACTTTGTGAATATCTTTTTAACAATGAGAGATATTATAAAGAATATGAACTGATAAATGTAGTTAACGATGATTCAGCTGGAAGAAATGAAATTACATATGCATATATTGATAAAAATGATGAGATACATTTCTGGTACAAAGATGAAAATAATGAGCTGGTAAAAAGCACATATAATCTCTATAAAGTAAAAATATATGAGACTAACATTGAAAAACCAGTAGCTAAATTTGGATACGATTCATTTAATGAGGTTATTTCAGTAGAGTTAAGTATAAGTAGAGATTATATAGAGTAAATTCTATTTCATATAAAGAAAATTTGTTTTAGTTCTGGAGGGCGTGATAATGAAGAAAGATTTTTTGAAAAAGATACCTCAAAAATTGATATGATCATGAGTTTGCCGAATTGTGTGGATACAGAGAGGAATGATAAATAAATGAAATACTTATTTGTAGAACAAAACAAACTTCCTAAGGTTTGTGAAACTAATGATATTTATCAAGTTATAAAAGATATGTTTGGTAATGACTATATGCCCCTTAATGAAGATGATAGTAGATTAGGTATGTCTAAGATATCTAAATTAAAATATACTGGTTTAAGAGAGTTGATTAATGATGCCCAAAGATGGGATTGCTTATGGATTGGAGTTAGTAATTGTTATGGTGAAGCCGAAGATATGGTTAGGCTTCTATATGATATGAACAGTAGGAAAAGATATTATGGAGTAATTATGAAACCCTTTATAATTACTGGTCTTGATTATAAAGGGCTTACTAAGGAACAAATCCATTACTACAATTGTTTCTTTGGTAAACGAAGCATTGATGAAATGAATAAATTTATTGAAAAAAATTGGAGTTAAGGATAAGAAAAATCAATCAATGTCTAAATTAATATTTAACTTATCTTTAAATAAAAATTTTATTGAATTAGCTTTATCTATATCATTGGTATAACGAAGTGTTAGATTATAGCGTTCTAATATATTAATAATTATATTTCCTTGTTTCCAACCATATATATTATTGATTTTATCTTTCATTTCTTGACTTATTTTAGCTGTAACTGTTGTTTCTAAATATGGCTTATATGTATCTGGATAATTTATTTGTTTAATACCATGCTTTAATTTTGAATATTTATAGTTTTCTATATCCGATACTGTAATATGTTCCAGCTTAGTAAATAAGTGTTCAAAAAATGGTTTTAGTGATTTTTCACCAGCTTTAAACAAAGGTGATATAAGAGAATAATTATCACCTAAATAAGGATTAATTTTTCTAATATTATTGTCTATTTCAATATCAAATGATAATAAATACTGATTATCATTAATATAGAATTTAACATGAGTTTGATGTCCTGAACCATTAATACTAGTATAGTATAATGATGTTTTATAGCTATTATATACTAGATTATATCTAATAACTTCAAAATCATTTTCATTATATAGATTAGTTAAATTATTTAAACCTTTTGTTATATCCATAATAACACCTCATTTCTATTGAGATATTTATATTATAGCTCATGAATTAATGATTAAAAAAAATATAAGCCGATATAAACTATGTAAAATTACTGGTATTAGTTCAGGTGGGTTAACAGATGTTTTAAATAAAAAAGTTAAAAATCCACGCATTGATACTTTAATCAAGATAGCAGAAGCATTGAATTTAAATGATCACGAATTTGCTGAATTATGTGGATATTCAAAAGAAAAAAAGATTAATAATTAAAGTTGGAACTAGTTCCAACTTTCGAAAGGAATGATGATTATGAAGAAAATTGATAAATACGAACACCCTTATACCTATTTAAAAAATATCGTTGAAAATGGTAAAATTGGCGAAAATTTTATCAATTCACTTTTCAAAACAAATATTAAAACTCGTGATTTAATATTTGTTTTAGAATTATAAAAAAAGATGGATATGATGTATCTTCATTCAAAGCGTTTGATTCTTTTTATACAACAGATGATGAATTATACATTTTATTTAAGAATATGGATAAAGGGTATGAATTTATAGTTTTATATCAAGTAGACACTATATACCAATTAGCAAATAATAGAACATTACCTTTATAACCATAAATTCTATTTTTAATATCAGTATACATTTTTACATCATTAAAACATGCCTTTATTTTAATAATATTCTGTTTTGAATGATAATTAAAATAGATGCATTTGTTTATGGAATCGTATCTATGGAATTTGCAGACAATTAATTTTAATCCTTTAATGTATTTTATATAAATATGTGAAGTCTTATTGTAGCAGACTAAATCAGATATTCTATAACCGTTTATTTCTTTGTCTATAGGATAATTAATTGCTAAATAATACAAATATTTAATAGAATGAATATATTTATTTGATTTTTTTACATTAAGTTTAGTTTTTTTAGCTTTGCCATTAGAATTATTTTTGTTTTTATTATTAGTAGGTTGCTGAATATGTGACAACAAATTTGAAGGAGAAAAATCTAAAGTGTTAAAATTATCAATACGATAATTAACATTATTTTTATAAAAAGAACAGTTATTACTGTGATTATTGCCTTTGAAATAATTATTTACGTGATTCGAATTATATGCACATAGGTGAACAACACCATTACAATCAGGATCAGGACAATAAAAATCTTTACCAATATCATTTGCATTACAATATTTTGCTAAAACATAAGTAGTTTTTAATTTATCAACATAAGCATAACTTGCCATTAATAGTACCTCATTTCTATTAAGATAATTTTATTATATCGTTAAATTTAACGTATTTCAATTTATGTACTAGGAGTCAGATAAAATAAAAAACCTTAAAAATATGATTAACAAAAAAATATTTAATGTAAAGGATTAAATAATTGTGGTAACGAATATCTAGTAATTTTGCATAAGTCATCAGCAACATACTTACCACAATAAATAGATTCATGATGATTATGATCGGTTTTTGATATGCAATCAAAGATTATATATTCATCTGTTATATCCATATTACCAGAATCACTAATAATATATTGTCCTTTTAATATGTGGAAAAAAGTCTTTTTTGAAATAGGGTTATCACCGAAAATAGGATACATTAGAATAGGAGTGTATTTTGATGCTGTTTAAGTTGGATGGATTTTTAAATTTATAAAACAATATAATAAATAAAATCTATTACTGAATATAAATAAATAGAATTTGATTATAATTATATTTTTCTTTACAATAAATATAACTTTTAGGAGGATATATTATATGTCAAAGTTCAAAGAACAAATTAGTCAATTTATAGATACAAATGCAAAAACATATCAAGATATTTCTTTAGCTATTCATACAAAACCAGAAGTGAGTGATTTCGAGTATTTTGCTTCAGAAATATTAAGTGAACAACTTTCTAAGGAAGGCTTTACTATTGAACTTCCAGTGGCAGGTCATCGTACAGGCTTTGCAGCTTTTTATAAAAGTAACAAACCAGGGCCTGTTGTCGCTTTTTTAGCTGAATATGATGCCCTTGCAGGACTTGGTCATGGTTGCGGACATAACGTTTTTGGGGCGACTTCATCACTTGCTGGTGCTGCGCTAAAAAGTGTTGTGGATCAAATTGGTGGAGAAGTGAGAGTTTATGGAACTCCTGGAGAAGAAGGAGGACAAAACGGAAGTGCAAAAGGTTCTTTTGTAAAAAAAGGTTATTTAAAAGATGTCGATTTTGCGCTATGTGTCCATCCTGGGACAGATGTGGATGATGGATTAAGTACAAGAAATTACGCCTGTGCTCCTGTGGATATTGAGTTTTGGGGTAAACCAGCTCATGCGGCTGGTTGTCCACAAGATGGAGTGAATGCACTCGATGCTCAAATTTTAACATATTCGTCTATTGGGGTATTACGTCAACAATTAACGAATCGTATTCGTATTCATGGTGTCATTGTTGAAGGAGGAACAGCCCCCAATGTTATTCCAGAATATACAAAAGCCAAATATTATATTCGTGCAGCTGATATCGATACATTACATAAACTCTACGGCAAAGTTGAAAATATTGTAAAGGGTTCTGCTTTACAAACCGGATGTACTTCAAGCATGAAATTATACCAAAATCTTGTGGAAAATATGGTTTTAACACCATCACTTGATGCCATTTATGAAAAGTATATTACTGAATTAGGAAATCATGTAAAACATGTACCAGATATTGTTATGCCAGGAAGCAGCGATGTTGGAAATATTTCTCAAGTAGTTCCAACGATTCAACCTCATATTAGTATTACAGACCATGCCATTACAGGACATTCTCAAGATATGGTGGATGCAAGTTGTAGTCCAAAGGCGATGGATGCTATTGTTAAAGGAGCTAAAGCTTTGGCGTGGACAGCATTGGAATTATTCGAAAATCCAGAAGAACTTGAAAAAGTAAAAGAAGATCATGCGTGGCATGTTTCACATCAAAAGGAGAATTAAGAGATGACATTACAACAGTTATTGTATGTATTAACTGTTTCAGATGAAGGGACGATGAATAAGGCGGCTGAGAAATTATATGTTTCTCAGCCTACTTTAACGTCTGCCATTCGTTCTATTGAACAGGAATTACATATTCAAATTTTTAATCGAACAAGTCATGGCGTTACATTGACAAATCAAGGAAGAGAGTTTTTAACATACGCTCGACAACTTTATCAACAATATGAGTTATTAAAAAATCGTTATGAAGATGTAAGTATGCGAAGAAATAAATTTCGTGTATCTTGTCAACATTATTCATTTGCAACAAAAGCCTTTGTACAAACAGTTCGTCAATTTGGAACGTCGAAATATGATTTTGCGATAAGCGAAACAAAGACAATGCAGGTTATTGAAGACGTAGGAAATTCATTAAGTGAGATCGGGATTCTTTACTTATCAAATTATAATCGTCATTTTATAGAAAAACAGTTTGAAGAGTGGAATTTAGAGTTTCATCATTTAACCTATTGTAATGCTTATGTATATTTATATAAGGAACATCCTCTCGCAAAACAAGAATCAATTACATATGATGAGTTATTATCTTATCCAAATATGACCTTTGATCAAGGGGATAGTCCTGCTTTATATACCGCAGAGGAAATATTGATAGAAAATGAATTTCCACAAACAATTCAGGTAAATGATCGTGCAACTATGTTAAATTTAATGCGTGGATTGAATGGTTATACATTATGTTCAGGAATCATTTCCCAAGATTTAAATGGGAATGATTATGTTGTTGTTCCTTATGAAGCAAATATAGAAAATCCTAATTCAAGAATGGAAATAGGTTGGATTTCAAGAAAACATACAATTTTGAGTGATATTGGAAAAGTTTATGTAGAAACAATGGAAAGTTATTTTTGTAATAAATAAAATTTATAACTATTAAGAAATATTAACAATTAGACAATAAGTAAACCTTCTAGTAGAATAAAGCCATACAAGGAAGGGAGTAACGAATATGAAAATTATGATGATGCAATTGATGAATATGTGTATATGTTTGACCTGGTTTTCAATTCGTTTACTGCGTATTTCATACGCTAAAAATTGATTGAAATATCCAGGATATATTCTTGGTTTTTTATTAGAGAAGGGGCGAGAAAATGATAAAAATTGAGCATTTAGACAAAACCTATCATCTAAAAAATGCAAATGTACGCGCTTTAAATGATGTATCTTTGCAAATAGATAAAGGACAAATTTATGGTATTATCGGATATTCAGGTGCTGGAAAAAGTACCCTTGTTCGATGTTTAAACTTTTTAGAAATTCCTGATTCAGGAAGTATTGAAATTCAAGGATTTGAAAAAATCACATCAAATAATGGTGTATTAAATGTTAAAGGAAAGAAGTTAAGAGAATTAAGAAGATCCATAGGAATGATTTTCCAACATTTTAACTTATTAGATAGAAGTACAGTGTTTGATAATGTTGCATACCCATTAAAATATACTGGATTATCAAAAGCTGAAATTGAAAAACGTGTTGATGGGTTACTAGATCTCGTTGATTTAGCCGATAAAAAATATGTATACCCATCACAATTATCAGGGGGACAAAAACAAAGAGTTGCCATTGCAAGAGCGTTATCTAATAATCCCAAAGTTTTATTATCAGATGAAGCGACATCTGCACTTGATCCTGAAGCAACAGAATCTATTTTAAATTTATTGAAAGATTTGAATCAAAAATTAGGGATCACAATCATTATGATTACACATGAAATGAGTGTCATCAAAGCAATTGCTAAGCGTGTAGCGGTTATGGAAGATGGATGTGTTGTTGAACAAGGAGATGTCTATGATATTTTTGCGAATCCTAAAAAAGAAATTACAAAACGTTTTATTGATTCAGCTTCAGCGTTATCTAATGTAGATCAATTGGTTGAACATCATACGATTTCTTCAAATAGAATTGTTAAACTCACATTTACGCGAGATAGTGTTGGTAGTGCAACAATTTCTAAAATATCACGAGATTATAAGATAGATGTCAATATTATGTTGGCTAATGTAGATTATATTAATGCAGATGCATTAGGAGGTATTGTAGCAAGTATGGAAGGAAAAGATGAAGATATAAAAAATGCAATTGAATATTTAAATACATGCAGTGTCAAAGTGGAGGTTATTAAACATGTTTAAGTTAATTAGTGGATTTTTTCCCAATGTAGCCAATTACTGGGACATATTTATGCAAGCATTGCAAGCAACATATCAAATGTTTTTCATTGCTGGAATTTTAACTTTACTCATTGGGGGAATATTTGGAATTGCCTTGGTTGTTAGCAAACTTGATGGAATCAAACCTAATAGAGGAGTACATTTTATTTTAGAAATCATCACGAATATCTTTCGTGCCGTACCTTTTATTATCTTATTGATTTTCTTAATTCCACTTACAAGAAGTATTACAGGAACTTCTATTGGAGTAAAGGGTGCTGTTGTTCCGTTAGTATTTGGAGCTGTTCCATTTTATACACGACAAGTTGAAACAGCTTTAGCAGATGTAGATGCTGGAAAAATTGAAGCGGCGCGAAGTATGGGAAGTGGAACCTTAGGCATTGTCTTTCGTGTCTATTTACATGAGGCATTACCTGATTTGATTCGTGTAACAACGATTACTGCCATTTCCTTAATTGGACTTACAACTTCAGCTGGTGCCGTTGGTGCAGGGGGAATCGGATCATTTGCGATCAATTACGGACAAAATTTACATTATCAAGATATAGTGAACTTATGTGTTATCTTATTATTGATCATTGTTTCATTAATTCAATTACTAGGAAACACATTATCAAGAGCTACTGTCAATAAAGAATTATTTCATAAATAGGAGGAGAATATCATGAAAACAAGAAAATTTTTAAAAACACTTTTAGTAACAGGGATTATTGGGTCGACATTATTAACAGGATGTGCATCTTCATCATCTGGAGAAACAATATCGAGTGAACCAGTTAAGATAGGTATTCCTAGTGATGCTACAAATGGGGCACGTGGAATCTTATTGTTGGAAAAAGCAGGATTAATAGATGTTGATGATAAAGCAGGATGGACACCTGAATTAAAGGATATCACAAAATACAAATACAATATTGAAATTGTACCAACACAAGCAAACACGCTTGTTTCGACTTTAGATGATTTTGGGGCAGCTACTATCAATGGGACATATGCAATTCCTGCAGGTCTATCAGCAAAGAAAGATGGCTTAATTACTGAAAAACAAGAGGTGGGAAGTGATAATCCATATATTAATGTAATCGTAGCTCGTACAGCTGATAAAGATAAGGCAGATTATCAAACAGTTGTTAAAGCATATCAAAGTCAAGAAGTTGCGCAATATATACTAGAAAAGAATAAAGGGGCTAGTGTTCCTGCTTTTGAATATGATAAAGACTACACTGTAGATAAAAACTTTGTCAAAGATATTGAAGGATATCAATCAAGCAAAGATGGAAAAAAAGTTATCAAAATTGGTACATGTGGTTCAGCAGATACATTTAGAGCTGTACAAAAAGTTTTAGATGATGAAAATTCAGGTATTTATTTAGATGTTGTTGTTTTTGATGCTTATAACTTACCTAATGAAGCTTTAAATAATGGTGAAATTGATTTAAATTCATTCCAACATAAAGCTTATTTAGAAAATGAATGCAAAACACAAGGTTATGATTTAACTGCAATTGGAGATACATCTTCTGCGCCTCTAACATTATATTCTAAAAATGTAGATTCTTTAAAAGCGTTAAAAAAATTAGCTGGAAAAAATAAATGAATAAAAAAGCTTAACTCAAAAGGGGTTAAGCTTTTCTTATATGTAACCAAATAATTTAGGGGCTAACCTAAAATATTTTAAGAAAATTTATGAAAAAAGAGAGTAAATGCGGAGTGCAGACCGATTATTGAAAAAATCGGAAAAGACGAACAGATATCTAATGATGAATTCAATTCTTTTATGGAAAAATTCAGAGTGTTTAAAAGGAATTATCTTATGTAAAAATGCTTTTCCAAAATCATAAATACCGTACAGCTGTTATAAAAAATTGTTTTTGGGGGATAAAAGAATGATTGAGATTTATGATCTAAACGATAAATTAATAACAAGAGTTAGTAATCAGGATCAGCTTGATGAGTTTATGGATGATAATGAACTTGAATATCCAGAAGTTATTATAAAAGGGAACGGTAAAAAGAGGAAATATACTTTTGAAGACAGTGAATTTGAGTCAGCTAAAAGAGAGCTGTTGAAAAATTCAAAATATTTTCATATGAGCAGGATATGTGCTTTAGCAAATGTAGATTATTATTCATTTAACCTCTGGAAAAATAAAGGAATATTTGTTTTAACTCCTAAAGAAATAGATGCTTTATATGATGCAATAAGTCATGTATGTAAATGATGTAATACTGGACAATATTGAAGAGTGGCATAGGATGATTTGCCATTTTGATATAATTGTTTAAAAAAGCCAAGCTAAAAATTATTAAAGAAACAGCATATATTATGAATTTTTTATGAAATAGTAAAATTTATAGCAAAATTGTAGTGTACCTATTATGATATTTATTTGCGTTTAACAGTTTATTTGCTTCGTAGGATTTATATATCAAAAAAACTAAAAAACATCTCATAAATTTAAATTAAAGAGATGTTTTTTTGATTATATAAATTATTTATTTGTTTTTTTTTCTAGCTATGCGTAGTTTTAACTTTTAGAATTATAAATTAGTTTAAAAGAGGTAAAATACAAAGACTTTCTATTTATATAATATATTAAGTCATGTAGAATACCTCATTTTAGGCTTATGATATATTATTGGAAATTTGTAAAAATAATAAATAACGAATGATAATGCTATATAAATTTATTGATATATAGTTCTTTTGCTCTTTGATATTAGTTATGTCTTTGTGTTAAATAAGAGTATGTTAATGTAAATGCTTTAATATAGTACCAAGAATAACTGGAAAAACAATTATTCCTAAAAAATATTCTAATGGATTAATCTCGTTTATTTTTTTATCATAGAATAGTAGGCATTTACCAATAAATACACTCAGCATAAAGAATGAATAATTTATCAAAAGGGTTAAATCAATTCCTAAACATATAAATGTGATGAAAAAATATAGAGCTTTTTTGAATTTTTTATTATCTATAAACATATTAAATTATCAACTGCCTTTTAGTATTCAACTGAATATGGTTTTGATGAAGACCACCAGCCACCATATTTTCCAGATGATCCTGAGAAGCTTTTTCCAGCTACTTTAATAGTTGCTCTATAATTAGCGTATCTGTATCCAGTTACAGGGACATTCCCACCATTTAAATAAATTAAACCTCTGGTTCTTTGTAAATCATATTTAAAAGTAATATTCAGAATTTTAGAGACTCCGTAACCACCTATTGCTCCTATTAAACCATCAAAAACTATATCAACAACCGAAGTCCAGTGTTTTGACAATACAGTTTTACCTAACTTTGCTAGTAGACTAGATGCTGTCACGCCAAAATGTGCTAATGCAATGGAAGTAGCTATTGCCGCTGTTGCTTCAATCAAAGGAGCGAAATCTATAGACATTCCTGTTACAACGTTTACAGGAGTTGAATCTATATTAGCATAAGTAGAGATAGTAGGTAATGTTGGTTCTGCTTGAGTACCTTCATTATATTTATATATAATTTCGTTTTCATTTAAATAAACTTTTCCTGTATTTTTATCTACATACGAATATATCTTTTCACCATCGTCGAAATATGCTGTGAAAATAATTTTAGAATATGCTTCAGTCATTGTAATTTCAGGAGTCTCTCCATTATTGAAGTCATATTTTCCTAAGCTCACCGTACTAGAAGCTGATAATGGTGTGATCAAAAACGTAGATGTTAAAATAAAACTTAGAGAAATAATTAATAATTTTTTCAATTTCATATATGTCACCATCCTTAAATTTGTAGATATTTTTATAGCATTATCTCTCACTAATATTGTATTCTACTTATTTATTATTTTCCATTTATAGGATAAAAAAAATTGGATTAATCAAACTTTTTTTGCGTTGACTGAATTTTTTCTTTGCTGCTATGTTGTTGAATATGAAATGTTAAGAAATATATAAATAAAATTTATTACATTGAAAAGCTTGTTTTAATATGCTAAAAAATACATTCTTTTAACCTCTATAAAAATAAAGGAATATTTGTTTTAACGCCTAAAGAAATAGATGCTTTATATGATGCAATACTTGACAAGAAAATAGGTGGAAGATTAACAATATTTTGGTTAGCAAAGGTAATATTTCGTATTAAAATATTAGAAAGAGAATATGAAAAAAGGGTAAAATCATAAAAAAGAGGCAGTTTGCCTTTTTTTTGTGAGAAATATAGTAAAAAAAATTGTGCCTTTTTTGTAAAACAGATATGCTATGCTTTTTATATAGTTATTATAAATTAAATTATAAAATTACAAAAAGGAGACATGTTCATGATTTCAAAAAAGAAAGCAAATTATATGGTGACAAATTATACAATGACAAAAGGATTTAGTATTTTATGCAAAGCGCTAATTATATATATACTGTTTTACTTTATAATTGGAGCAGTTTTAATTAGTGTTGTACCAGATGATTTATCAGTATATCTTCGATTGACAGTCACATGTATATTTTTTAAATACGTGCTTTTTAAAAATACTGATTGTTTAAAAAAACACTGGATTATTAAGACTTTGATCATAGGGTTGCTATTTGCTTCTGTACATTGTGCAAGCGAAGTTATTAAGCTTGATATAACAGCATTTATCTGTATGCTTAATTATTTCATTTTCTATGTTGCTACTAATATTATTTATCATAAAAAAGAAAATCTGATGATGGTAGTAATAATACACATGCACCTTTGTTTCAAAAAGGCACAATTTTTTTTCAAAAAAGTGAACATTTTTTGAATATTATTCAACTCTTTTACTTTACATTAAAACAACAGCGCATATATTTTCTTTTTTGTCTTTAATTTTAAGAAATTATTAAGGAAAGCAGGTGGAATCAATGGGT
>OBUV01000178.1_pt1 | contig 18430 bp, 21 predicted proteins | sample 1475971 | NCBI WGS metagenome assembly OBUV01 (sample SAMEA2579962, study PRJEB22360) | human gut metagenome | biome: human gut; feature: human-associated habitat; material: faeces | place: Denmark | collected 2008/2010
CACTTACAACGCCTATCTATATTAACACATCTTATTAGCTTTTGCAAGATTTATTTATACTTTTTTAGACAACACGCCATCAATGCCCGAAATAAAAACGAACCATTGTTCGTTATGTTTTAAATGGTGCCATTCACCTTTTTTTAGGCGAACTATCCATTTATTCAGAACGTTAATTAGTAACTAAAATACCAAATTGAGTGTTTGCTATATAGTACATATCTTTGCTTTTTTCTGCGAATAAAGAAAACTTATTACTCACAAATATTAGCAGTTTTTTTGTCCTATGTCAATTCAAAAATACACATTTTATTTCCCTTTCACCTACAATTCCTAATTTATCTCCTTATCAACAATGTTTTTTTATTTTATTTTTTTTTCATAAATATAATGTATTTTTGTTACTATTCCTGAATTTGTATTAATTACTATTCTTTTTACATATGTATCTATGTACGCCTTTTTTTCAATATCCTTCATACAAGTCCATTTCAAAAAAATATTTTGTTTTAAAACTTTTTCTTGTGCATTTAACTTATTTTTTTCTTCTTCAAATTTTTTTAGTGCAGTAATATACATATCAAAATCTATCTGATCACTCAAGTATCTCTGATGAAACTTCTCTATCTTTTTATTGATACTTGCTGTTTTAACTATAATATGTTTTTTTTCTTCAGCAATTTTTATTTTATCTCTATGTTCTTCTATTTTATTTAACACTTGGTCTACAATTCGATCTTGATTTATTCTTTTTTTACATTTAGGACAATAATAATAGTAGTATTTTTCTATTTTGTGTTTTATTGTAACTTTTCTAGTACAAATTTCACCACACTCACAATGAATTTTGTTAGAAAACCAATACACATTATCTCCATACTTTTTGAATTTTTTACTAATTATTTTATTTGCAAGCTCATATATATCTTTTGTTATTATTGATGGAACAAAGTCCTCATAAACAGTTCCTTTAAATTCAAACTCTCCATAATATAACTTTTTAGTCAGCATGTGTTTTATTTGATCAGTTGTAAAAACTATATTCTCGTCAAGTAATTTTAATTCTATCTCTTTAATAGTTAAACCACTACATGCTAAATTAAATACTTTTCTTACTATTTTTGCTTCTGGCTCATATATATATAGGTTTTTATTTTTATCTCTCCGATAACCATATGGAAGACGTCCATACGGATATTTTCCATTCTCTACCATTTGTGCAATACCATCTGCTGTTCTTTCGCTAATAGTTTCCAACTCCCATTGAGCCAAGATTGCCAAGACGCCTACTAACAGTCGCCCATTAGCAGTCTGAATGTCTATTCTGTCTAGCACAGCAACCAAGCTGCAATCGAATTTTATAAGCATATCAATAAATTTATACGTATCTATAACATTTCTTGCTAGACGATCTAATTTATAAATATAAACAACATCTACTTTATTTGCTTTTATGTCAGATATTAGCATATTCATTTGTGGACGATCCATATTTCTAGCACTATATCCATCATCTGTATATACTTTAAGACTTGAGTATTTGACTTCATAAAGCTTTAAACAGTCCATTATTTTATTTTTTTGAACGTCCAATCCATAGCCAAACAAAGCACGCTCCCTATTACTAATTCTTAGATATACACCTATTTTCAGTTTTTCATTATTCATAGTATTATTTAAAATCAAATGTGATTTTATCGATATAAAGCACAAAAAAGGGAATAAGACAGATAGATTTATTTATTATCTGTTTTATTCCCTTATAAATAACTGCTAAAAGCGGTAAAATTGACTTCTATATTCTTGATTAGTACTGTAAAAAACTAAGCCCCTGAAATAAATTCAGGGACCTATCAAACACTCGTATGTATTTTAGCATATTAAAACAAGCTTTTCAATATAATAAGGAAATTTTATTTATATATTTCTTAACACTTCATGTTCAACAACATAGCAACAAAGAAAAGTATTTAAGCCATCACAAAAAAAGGTTTGATTAATCCTTATCATATAAATGGAAAATAATAAATAAGTTTAATACAATATTAGTGAGAGATAATGCTATAAAAATATCTACAAATTTAAGGATGGTGACATATATGAAATTGAAAAAATTATTAATTATTTCTCTAAGTTTTATTTTAACATCTACGTTTTTGATCACACCATTATCAGCTTCTAGTACGGTGAGCTTAGGAAAATATGACTTCAATAATGGAGAGACTCCTGAAATTACAATGACTGAAGCATATTCTAAAATTATTTTCACAGCATATTTCGACGATGGTGAAAAGATATATTCGTATGTAGATAAAAATACAGGAAAAGTTTATTTAAATGAAAACGAAATTATATATAAATATAATGAAGGTACTCAAGCAGAACCAACATTACCTACTATCTCTACTTATGCTAATATAGATTCAACTCCTGTAAACGTTGTAACAGGAATGTCTATAGATTTCGCTCCTTTGATTGAAGCAACAGCGGCAATAGCTACTTCCATTGCATTAGCACATTTTGGCGTGACAGCATCTAGTCTACTAGCAAAGTTAGGTAAAACTGTATTGTCAAAACACTGGACTTCGGTTGTTGATATAGTTTTTGATGGTTTAATAGGAGCAATAGGTGGTTACGGAGTCTCTAAAATTCTGAATATTACTTTTAAATATGATTTACAAAGAACCAGAGGTTTAATTTATTTAAATGGTGGGAATGTCCCTGTAACTGGATACAGATACGCTAATTATAGAGCAACTATTAAAGTAGCTGGAAAAAGCTTCTCAGGATCATCTGGAAAATATGGTGGCTGGTGGTCTTCATCAAAACCATATTCAGTTGAATACTAAAAGGCAGTTGATAATTTAATATGTTTATAGATAATAAAAAATTCAAAAAAGCTCTATATTTTTTCATCACATTTATATGTTTAGGAATTGATTTAACCCTTTTGATAAATTATTCATTCTTTATGCTGAGTGTATTTATTGGTAAATGCCTACTATTCTATGATAAAAAAATAAACGAGATTAATCCATTAGAATATTTTTTAGGAATAATTGTTTTTCCAGTTATTCTTGGTACTATATTAAAGCATTTACATTAACATACTCTTATTTAACACAAAGACATAACTAATATCAAAGAGCAAAAGAACTATATATCAATAAATTTATATAGCATTATCATTCGTTATTTATTATTTTTACAAATTTCCAATAATATATCATAAGCCTAAAATGAGATATTCTACATGACTTAATATATTATGTAAATAAAAAGTCTTTGTACTTTACCTCTTTTAAATTAATTTATAAGTCTAAAAAGTTAAAATTATACATAGCCAGAAAAAAACAAATAAATAATTTATATAATTAATATAATCAAAAAACATACGGCTTTAATTTAAATATAAGAGATGTTTTTAATTTTTTTGATGTATAAATCCTACGAGGCAAATAAGCTGTTAAAACGCAAATAAACAGCATAACAGGCACACTACACATATTTCACTATAAATTTTACTATTTCGTAAAAAAATTCATAATATATGCTGATTATTTCTTTAATAATTTTAGCTTGGCTTTTTTTAACAATTACATCAAAATGGCAAATCATCCTACGACCCTCTTTAATATTGTCTAGTATTACATCATTTACATACATGACTTATTGCATCATATAAAGCTTCTATTTCTTTAGGAGTTAAAACAAATATTCCTTTATTTTTCCAGAGGTTAAATGAATAATAATCTACATTTGCTAAAGCACATATCCTGCTCATATGAAAATATTTTGATTTTTTCAACAGCTCCCTTTTGGCTGACTCAAATTCACTGTCTTCAAAAGTATATTTCCTCTTTTTACCGTTCTCTTTTATAATAACTTCTGGATATTCAAATTCATTATCATCCATGAACTCATCAAGCTGATCCTGATTACTAACTCTTGTTATTAATTTATCGTTTAGATCATAAATCTCAATCATTCTTTTATCCCCCAAAAAACAATTTTTTATAACAGCTGTACGGTATTTATGATATTGGAAATGCATTTTTACATAAGATATTTCCTTTTAAACACTCTGAATTTTTGCATAAAAGAATTGAATTCATCATTAGAGATCTGTTCGTCTTTTTCAATTTTTTCAATAATCGGTCTGCACTCTTCCATCATTAGTTTTGTATGAGCAACCGCCTTGTCATTTCCTCTACTTAATTTTATAAAATAATCATACAGTTTGTCATATAAATCATCATTCATAAACTGACTAAAATACTGACAGTTTTTCACGTCTATAATATTTATTAAGTTTCTTGCTATAATTTCTCTGTCTCTCACAATAATCACTATTTAATATTAACGCATATATTTTAATAATATCAATAGCTCTTTAATCATTAGCCATACTGTTTTTTAATTGATATTTACATTTCTATATAAATGTACTATAATAAAGACATTTAATAACAACATATTAGTGTATTGAAATTATGTCTTTAGTATAGAGTTGCGAAAATAACAACAACATATGAAGTATTGAAATTTAGAAAGAGTTGATTATTACAATCGCTTATTTAATTAATAGTAACACAAGGCGTATTTAAATTATATATATTTTAATAAATATAGTAATTTTAAAAATTAATAACAACACGAGGTGTAAAGAAAAAGAACTTTTAATTAATCAATGGTATTAAGTTAAAGAAAACTAATACCATCTGGTAATTAAGTTAAGGTGTCAGCTACAAAACAGCAGACACCTTTTCTATTATTACTAAACACATTTGAAAAAAGCATGGTTTATGACGCGCTTGAAAAGAACTATCACATAGCTCTAAAAAAAATTATTGTTATCCTAAAACAACAGTGTATAATAAATCATGCTAGGACGTTCTATAATTTAGTGGCTTCATGATTGACCTTTTATATTACGTTCAAACGATCTTTCTGGTCTTCGAGGGACCAGAAATTTTTTTATTCTCAGAATAAGTTCTTTCATATTTATCTTCTTTCTGAGATAAAGTTTTATATTGGTGACTGCACTGCTGAAATTGGGTTTATAATCATATTCCAGTTCCAGCTTTTTATTTTTCTTCAAATCTATGTTTCTGATGATTACTTCTGAAACATTGTACATTAGAAAGGCTGCATTTATTTCCTGCTGTATTAGCTTTCTCTTTCTTGCATGAAAGTATACAAGGCCGATTGTGTATTTCAGCTTATTGAAGGCAGTCTCCTCATTCCATCTATAGTGATAGAGTTCCTTGAAATCATCAGTTCCAAATTCTTCCTCAGAAAGATTTGTGACAACAGTCTCATAAACATCTTCTGATATCTTGAATCTTACAGCTCTGAAGGATAGATCATAGAAATCTCTTGTTTCGTCTAGGAAATCTGGTACTACGTCAAGAAAAAGTACCAGTTAAACTGAAATATTTCATCTAGCTTAACTGATACTTTTTCTTGACGTAGTACCATTTGCCAGATGTTTTTACAGTTAATATTTCTTTGCTCGCAAATCAATGATCATGGCGTATATAACTGAACGGCTCACACAATAGGAACGTATCTAATAGTTGTTATTTTATTTTCAAGGATCTATCAATGAAACCTAAGTGACTTCACTATAAATGCCATGAAGAATAAAAATAGTGTCCTATCTTTGAAGTTTTTTCAATTTTTTTATCTTTTTATAGATATATCCAGTGGAAAGTTGAACAATCTCTGATATTTCTTTGATTGAATATTCTTTAATCCTTAATAAAATTATTTCCAACAAAATAGGATCAGTTTCACTCAAATATTCATAAAGTGCTTCATTTTCTATACTATCTAATATATCTTCTACTGTACTTATTTCTTTTTTATCATAAACAGGTTGTATCAAAAAGAATATCTCATCAGTAACACTTTGATGACGTTTGAATCTTCGTTCAGCATTGAATTGTTTCCAATCAAAGTCATGTAAATCCTCAATGATTGCTTCACTAACCTTTTCTTGTCTTAATATCTTTTCTTCTTGTTCTTTCCACTTTTTCCATTTCAAATATTCCTTAATGTAATTGTAGCTCATCATATGTCCTCCTTCTTTTGAAAGCAGAAGGAGATCCTCTGATGTTTGTTTTCATTATTATATACAGGCAATTAATTCATCATCTAACGGAATTTTAAAATCCTGCAAATCAATAATGAAGATATGTTTTGCTTCACATAACATTTGAAAATCCATATATAAGTCTTGATGAATTAACAATCTTGTTTTGTCATAAATTAGAATATAATCCATATATTTCCTACGAATTTGTGTTTTTATAGCATTTAATTCATAAGATAAGGGATTAACTCCTTTACTTATTTCTCTTGTAATGCCAACAATTTCAAAACTATTAGCATCAGCAAATCCTGATAACACCTCCTCTTGGGAAACCATCCCGCTTAGAGAAGTCCTTTATATTTGTTTTTTGATAGAAACTTTTTCATTTTTTTTAATATTTCTTGTTTTCGATAGTTTAAAGTGGGTTGAGTAACATGCAACAAGTTAGCTACATCACGTTCATTCATTCCCTCAAAATAAATCCAGTGTATGATTTTTCTTTCACTATCATCTAGTAGTAGAAGTGCTGAATGAAGTTGCACATATAAGTTTTTCATATGTAAATATTCAACTACATCAAATGTATCTTTATTACGCATATAAGGATAAATAACATCTATATCTTCATAATGTTGTATAACTTCACTATCTCGATAATCATCATTTAATATTTTTTTATAACTACCTTTGCATACCCTAAATACATCTTTACTAACATGTATCCACATTTTATTAACTCTTATGTAGTATTGTTTTTCTCCATTTATCATTACCTCAAAAAAATCATTTCTTTTATAATCATTTTTCATTGTTTTAATCACTCCTTTCTTTGAAAAAGGTGTGATAGGAGCTAACTATATATAAATCAAGAAATTTTTAATAATTATCTAAATGTTTTTTAGTTCTTTGAAAAGTGAATTTTGTGTACAATGAAAACTACTGCTTTATGCAGCATTTTAAAAATATTCAATTGAATGCTTTTAAATAAGCAGTTTTTCATCAAATTGTATGTTTTCAGACAACAGTTTATAGATTACTCTTATGAGTTTTCGTACTGAATGGCCCTGGGCACATCTATGGGATTTACCTTGTGACCGTTTTAGTTTATAATACTTATTGAAAGCGAGATTGCTTGTGCAGACAGGTAGAATGCACTGATATAGACTTTTTCTTAGGTAGCGTGAACCACGTTTAGACAATGCTGTTCGAGGTGCACTGTATTCACCGGACTGATAAGTACCGGGGTCTACACCTGCAAATCCCATGACTTTGACAGCAGAGCTGAAGTTATGGATATCACCAATCTCGCTTAAAATAGACATTCCCGTATAAATCCCAATACCGGGAATTGAGAAGATAGGAGAATCTAGTTTAGCAGCTAATTCTTCTATTTTTTTGTCTACAGTTTTAAGCTGACTGGTTAACAGTTCGATATTTTCAATAAGCATTTTAATTTCAAGAGCAATGACTTCATTGTTCTCACCAATGGATTTCTTTGCACTGGAACGAAGAGATGATGCATCTATATCCACACGGCTTCCACTGCTTTTAGGCTTGAGAACTTTTTTAAGATGAGCGAGATTAGCATTGGCTAAATTATAAGAACTTCCAAATTCTTTTAAAACAGCCATATAAGCCTTGGAATACTTGGTTTTAAACCAAGTATTGAGCTCAGGTATAACGATATCAATACATCTCTGAAGTTGATTTTTCTTTTGATTGATATCTTCAGCAATAGAAGCATGATAACGAGTTAATTCTCGAGCCTGTTTCATATCGAGCTTACGCTGAGTAACTCTAGTATAATCTCTATCAAAGAGTACTGAACAAATAAGAAAAGTATCTTTTTTATCATTCTTAGTCTTTCTTATTTTGCTTTTGCGTTTGGCATCAGTTGTTAATGGATTTATCAAAGCAACTTCAAAATCATGAGTGATTAAAAAATTAATAAGATTATCACCGTAATGACCGGTAGCTTCTAAACCGACAATATGTCTAGGTGATTTAAATTTTTTAACAGCTTTGATAAAAGAATCGAATCCGTCTTGATTATTAGTAAAGAAGAAAGGGTCAATAAGAACTTCACCTTCAGAAGAAATAACGCAGGCACAGTGATTGAATTTACCAACGTCAATATCAATGTAATACATAAAAAGCACATCCTTTCTTTATATAAGATAGTGATATGTGATTAAACCACAAACAGAGTATCAAAGAGCCTGGTGCAAAATACAAATTCAAAGACTTATCTAACTGATCACAATTAAGATACAAAGATGTGGCAATAACCTCCTTCAAGTAGTCAAGCTACAGGTGATAAAACAAAAAGTACACATTCACAATTCAATTCTAAACAAAATTTAATGAAAGGAAAAGGTACATATAATTGACAGAAAGATAAGTCAATTACAATATACCAGGTGATCGAATAGAGGAAAAACTGTATAAAAAAAGAACGAAATTTATAAAAAAATCGTTCACTTTTGAACTTTCTGAAGGAGATTCTAATTGTATTGGTCATCCTAAACTTTATTCCCATTGTCTTATTGAGAAAATTCTTGATGAATTAGGGCTTATTTCATTTTTTAATAGATATAAACAACTTTCTAATTATGAATTTGATGTACTTGGTTTCTTTCGACTTTTAGTGTATGGTAGAATTCTAAATCCTGCTTCTAAATTTAAGACGGTCCATCAAAATGAAGATTATTATATTCCTATTATTAAAAATCTTTATGAATATAACGTTTATGACACCCTTGATTTTATATATGATTATAAATCAAATATTATAAATAAACTTAATAAGACATTAATAAAAACATTTCATCGAACTACGAATGTTATTTATTACGATGTCACAAATTTCTATTTTGAAATAGAATATCCTGATGAGGATACATTAGACGAAAATGGAAATACTAGCAAAGGACTTAGAAAAATGGGAGTTTGTAAAGAAGAAAGAAAGCTTCCTATTGTGCAAATGGGTCTTTTTATGGATGAGCAAGGCATTCCTATTTCTATTGAAACCTTTCCAGGGAATACCCTAGATCATTTAACGATGATTGATGCCTTAACCAATACTGTAGAAAACTTAGATATACCACGATTTATATTTGTGGGTGATCGTGGTATGTATAGAGGACCAAATACAGCACATCTTATTCATACGAATAATGGGTATATCATTAGTAAAAGCATTGAAAAGACAAGCAAAGAAGAAAGAGATTGGATTTTTGATGAAGAAGATTACATCAACGAAAGTTCCTCTTTCAAATACAAATCACGTATTCTAAAGAGAAAAGTAAAAACGTCTGATGGAGAAATGCAAGATATCGTAGAAAAAGTAGTAATCTATTGGAGTGAAAAATTTTATAAAAAAACAAATGGCTGAAAATAAAACATTTTTAGAATTTATGGATCAATTAGAGAAAAATCCAAATAGCTTTAGAATCACAAAATCACAATCAAAAGCAATTAAAAAATTTCTAAAAAAGGAATGTGTCAACGATCAAACAGGAGAAATCGTAGATTCTAATAAATTAAAAATGTTTATTGATATAGATAAGGTAAATAAATTAAAAATGTTTATTGATATAGATAAGGTAAATAAATTCAAAAAGTCATTTGGATATTACCAAATCGTAACTTCTGAGTTAGATATGCCTGACAAAGAAGTAATTCATACCTATCATGGGCTTACTCGAATTGAAAATCAATTTCAAATGATGAAGAGCGATTTACAAACTAGACCCTTATATGTAAGGACGAAAGAACATATCGAAGCCCATTTATTAATATGTATGATTGCTTTAGTAATCGTGAGAATCATACAAAATAGAATTGTGGAATACAAAGGAAAATCCATAGATAAGAACTGGGAGTTAGGTTTATCAGGGGAAAGAATACAGCAAGCATTAAATAAATGGAGTGTGGAATTATTAAGTAATGACTATTATAGATTTAACAATCTAGATGATAACGATTTAAAATTAATATTAGAGGCATTTCATATTCATATTCCTACTAAACTATACAAACTAGGCGAATTAAGAACGTTAAAAGCAAATATTAAAATTACAACGTAGGTATATACTGTAGGTATATAAATTTACATACATAAAAGCTAGTGTTTACGCTTATTTAAAGCATATACACTAGCTTATTTGCTTTTTTAGGTGGCAAACTCGGGTTATAACACAAATTGAAATTTCTTTTGTTTCAACCTCATATTATATTATGCAATACTTTAAAATAATGAAAAAGAAAACTGCGTGTTCTCTTTATTTCATTAAATCCCTAAAGCTAATAAGCTCACATTTATGTTTTTTAATCCATTTTTTCATTGTATCACTTGTTATAGCGTTTAAATCTTTATTACGGATTAAAGTATAAGACGAATATTTAAATAACTCTTCATCCACATATCCGCAATGTGTTCCAATTAATGCGATTTCAGCATCCAAAGGTGCTATTTCATCATTCGTAATAATAGAAAGAGGATCTGCTTTTATCTGATCTTCTAATAAAAATGGTTTTTTTGTCCAATTTTCTTTCCAATGTTTTACTTTATACTTTTGGTATAAATCAAAAGTAATTGGAATATCATATTTCTCTGACATCTTATGCATTGCTTTACCTAATGTAGCAGTTCCATAAGAATGTCCGTGTAAATATTCCGGTTTTTTTCCAGTTAACTCTATAAAGCGTTTTATTTGTGCCTCTACTTCAATTAAACATTCTTCATAGACTAAATGGTCATTGTTTTCTGCTGTTTCATCTAACTTTCGATGTTCATTTGCATTTAAAAAATATCCATTTTCATTTACCATGCAAGGTATAAGTGAAGAATCAGAACAAGGTTTACCAGCTACAATATTAATATCTTGCCCTAAACATACATCATAAGGTTTTATCAATTCTGCCGCAAATGCACTAGCAGGCATATTACTAAATAATCCAGTACAAGTAATCATCCCTTCTCTGACACCCTTTACTATTCCACATGAAACAGCCTCCGTTATTCCAAAATCATCTGATTGTATAATTAATTTCATAACATTAACTCCTATCTATATACCATTAAACCTTATATACATCCATTTTCCTGATCTATAGCGAAGAAAAATTAAGATCGATCTAATTAATTGATCTAATGCTAGTGCAATCCATGCACCATATAAGCCATAATACATATAAGTTACTAATAATTCTGCAATTCCTGGACGAATTACTACAATTGTAATAAATATGACAATTGCAATTGCTTTTGAATCACCAGCACCACTCAGACCACCTGAATATATAAATTGTACACTCTGAAATGGCTGAATCGCAGCTAATAGCATTAATATTTCAACTCCTGTAGAAATCACGATAGCGTCTCCTGTATATAAGGACATTATGAATTCTCCGCAAAAAATAAAGGAAAAAGCCAATAATAAAGAAATTGCCAACCCTATACCTACAGATATATTCATATACCTTTTTGCTATATCTACCCTTTTCTTTCCTAAACATTGCCCTGTAAGAGCAGTAGTAGATGTTCCAAATGCTTGTCCAATTATAAAGGACATAGTTTGAATGTTCATACAAATATTATGAGTTACAAAATCAACAGTTCCTAAAGATGCAACTGTTCTTGCATACATTATCATTCCTAAACGCATTAATATTTGCTGAATCATACTAGGAAATCCAATTCGTAATAAGTTTTTAAAAATAATCCCATCAAAATTTCCAAAATAAAATGATAATTTAAAATACGTTTTAGATTGCATTAAATAATATACTGCCATTAAAAATGCAATTAATTGTCCAACTATTGTAGCTATAGAAGCTCCTGCAACACCTAAAGCAGGAAACCCTAAATTTCCATTAATTAATAGCCAATTTAATACGAAATTGGTTGCATTGGCAACTGTATTATAAATCATTGCTGTTTTTGAATCGCCAATTCCTCTTAACCCAGCAGTAATAGTCGTAGTTAATGCCAATGGTAATAATCCAACCATTTGTATTTTAAAATATGTTATAGCACCTGATAATGTAAGTGTATCCTCCGCTCCCATAAAGCGCATAAGTGGTTCAGATGCCAAATATCCTACAATAGACATCAAAATTGCAACTGCTATTGTGAAAAATATAGCTTGTCTTAAAACTTCGTTAGCACGATTTTGATCATTAATTCCTCTATAACGAGCAACTAATGCAGTTGTTCCCACATTTAATGATGTAAATAAAGTCATCATTAAAAACTTAGGTTGTGTTGTTAATGAAATAGCTGATATTGCCCATGTTCCAACACTGCCAATCATCATCAAATCGACCATAGAAGTTATTTGTGTTAACACTAATTCTATAAAAGAGGGACCAGCAATTTTTAAAACATCATAAGTGAGCATTTTTTTAGTAATCCCTGAGGGTAATTTTTTTTCATCTTTATAAGTTTCAATATCACTAGCATTTTCGATAAGATCTATAGAAAGCTTCATTATCCTTTTCCCCCTCTTTTTTTATTTTTAAATCTATTTTAGAAAATTCCTATTGCTGCTAAAAGAATACATCCAATAAGTACTCCTAATACAATTCTTGTTGATTTAACACCTTTTTTAATTAATGCCATCATTCCTAAAACAACACCCACTGATAATAAATTTGGCATAATTGCATTAATAATATCTAAAATTACAACGGAAGCATCCCCTATAGAGATTGTCCAATTTAATGCTACATTCACATTTGGAATCATTGAACCTAACATTATTAACCCTAAAACTGAGGCAGCTTTCGTTAATGCATCAACTAAACCAGATTCAAATACTTTATCAATGAATGTAGTTCCCATTGTATAACCTGCATATAGTAAATACCATTTACAAATTAATTGGATACCTGCATATAGTAAGATAAATAATATTACTCCTAATATATTACCTTGTGAACACAAACCAATTCCAATCCCTGCTGCGATTACACGTATACAATTAAAGAAAAATGCATCTCCAATTCCTGCAGTTGGTCCCATTAAAGATACTTTAATATTTTGAATTGTATCTCCACTTACGGAACCTTTTTTTACTTTTTCTTGTTCTAAAGCATAAGTTAATCCAGCGATAAAACCAGTCATAACAGAATGTGAGTTATAAAATTGATTGTGTCTTCTTAATGCTTCTTTTCTTCCTTCTTCATCATCTTTATATAATTCATTGATTGCAGGAGTCATAGCAATTGTAAAACCATTTGCCTGCATTTTTGTCATTGTAAAACTAACACCAGACAAAAACAAATTTCTATACATTTTATGTAACGTCTTTTTTTCAGTCGTTGTCAATTCTGTCTTACTCATTCGAAAAAATCCTCCTCTTGTGCCTCCTCTTGTGTATCGGTAACTATTACTTGTTTATTATTAATGTCAATATATTTCTTTTCCATCAAGAAAATAGCAACAGCAATTACTGCTCCAACCAAAGCCACTCCAAGAGTTGGCATTGTTAAATAAACGGTTAATACATATCCAACAATTAAGAAATATGCAACATCTTTTCGCCATAACATACTTAATAAGATTGCATAACCTACTCCCATCATAATACCACTAGCAGCGTTAAGACCAGTAGTAACGAAGGCAGGTACTGCTGCTAAAAATTGTTCTAAAGCAGTTGTTCCAAAAGCAATACCTGGGAATAAAACAATTAAAGTCGTAATGTTATATCCAATTACTGTGAATATAATATTCCATCTTTTAAACTTTTTTGTATTCCCTGAAGCCGCTAATTCTTCCCAAAAAGGTGAAGTTGCCGCAAATAATGGTGTAAAAAATGCACCAAAAGAAGATTTTAAAGTTCCAATAGGCATTGCAATAGCAAGTCCTGCCTCCACATCAGACCCTGTTGTGATCGTAAATGCTACCGCAATAATAGATGCAGTAACAGAATCTGCAGGAATAGATCCACCTATCGCAGAAATCCCCATAAAAATTCCTTCTAAGGATGCACCCATAATAATACCAGTTTCTAAATCTCCAAGTAATAAACCAGTAACTGGCGCAATTACAATTGGACGCGTAAATGTCGAAACTGCACTAAGCCAATCCATAGTATTTAAAATCGTATAAACTAAACAACAAATCAAAGCTTCTTGTACCATAAATTTTCTCCCTTCTTATATTTATTATTTGTAAGCGTATAGTACTAACATGAAACTAATTTATTCAATTCCATTACCATATCCTCTGGCATTGTTTGATAGAAAACATTTTCATGCATATTAGCTATTTCTTTAAATATAGGTAATTCTATATCATCTATATATAAATTCTGTCCGTAAGACTTTCTGATATATCCCTCATGCTCTTTTTCAGCTCTTCCATAATTTCCAATATTAACTTTTTCAATTCCTTTTACAGATTCCATCACACGTTTTAAATCCCATGGATTTTTCACAATTACTAATATTTTTAATGGTTTACATCTTTCGTCATTAAGTAATTGTATTGCACCTTCAATAGTTCTTACTGATGTTTTAATATTACCAGGTGCCGCCATCATCAAACTTTTTTGAATAATCTTATTATTAGCAGCTTCATCATTTGCAACAACTATATGTGTTACATTTGTATGTTTTGACCATTTTGTAGCAATTTGTCCATGAATTAGTCGTTCATCTAAACGAATTAACGTAATCATAACTATACCTCCTCTTTTTAAAAAAATTCTTCTTCTTTTACTTCTTCATCTTCATACTTAACTCTCATCATCATTGATTTAGCTAAATCAATCTTTTCATCCAACTCTTGTTCACTCAAATGCTCTTTTGATGAAATCAGTTCTAAAATCAATGCAAGATTTGCTCCTGTGACTAGAAATGTATTATCCCTTCCTAGATAACGATATAAAATTTGATTTACACTTCCTCCATATAAATCGGAAATTAATATCACTTGGTCTTGACAATCTACATTATCGAGAAATGCTTCTACTTGTGATTCAACGCTTCTTTGATCTAAATAAGCATCAAAAACAGTAACATGATCTACTTTTCCCATAAGTAATTGAGCAGAACTCATAATCCCACTTGCATAACTTGCATGAGATGAAATAAATATTTTTCGCATGATATCCTCCTTTGCTAGCGCTTACATGCATATTATAAAATGCTATTTCATTAACTAACAGGTTAAATTTTACCCTCTATTAAGTAAAAACATCCTATATTTCACCTAAATAGGTGAAATATAGGATACCCTTTCCTCACTCCTTAAAACCGCTTCATGTAATAAATTTTCCTTCTTTTCTTGCTTCATTAATCTTTCTAAAAATTCGTGATCATCATTTAATATTTGTAATATTTGCATAATCATTTTTAATAATTGGCTATTTTTATGGAAGTCAAAAGCAAAAAAGATTAAATAATCATAATTTCCATCTTCAGACCACTCTAGTTTATTAGAACATTTATATATTTCAAATACATCTTGCTTAACAAATTCATAATCTACTGAAAGAATAATAACTGAAGTTGATTTAACATAACTAATTTGTGCATCATTTTGTTGAAAATAAGCAATCATTTTTTCTGCCATTTCTTTATTTATTGCATGTTTATAAGCTAACATTTTAAACCATGCCAGCTTATCAACCATATCAAAATACCAATAACAATTAATACTTTTTGCTAATTTTTCACACATTTCGTCTATACATATAGTATCCATAAATATTTGTTCTAATTGCGTGATATTTCGATTTTCTAATACAATATATGGAATATCATATTTATAATAAGTTAATAAAAAATTATCTAGAATAACATAATCTAAACTACCTGGGGGCAATGGACGGATTTCATATAGTTCCATTGCTTGATTAGTTAAAATGTATTCTCCATATCTTTCGTTCAATTTTTGAATTAATATGTCTGCATAGCATATTCCCAAAGGAGATACTGTTGCCAGTTTTAATTTTTTTCTATCATATCTTATATTTTTAACTATCTGATGCATTAAAAATGCAATTTCCATTAAGTTCGATTTATTTAAATTCACTTCAAGAGTAAATTCAATAAATCTTTGAAGTTGATAAGCCAATTGCATTTCTGAATGTATCAGTTTAATTTGCGCATCTAATTTATTAAAAATTAAAAGTTCATGTGAAACCATACCGAAATATTTACGTAAATTTATTCGTAAAAGAATAGAATAAAGGTACGTTTTTTCTGCATTATCTATTTCTTTAATTCCCCATGTTTTAAATAAGAAATCATTTACTTTGTATAAAATCTTATCCGTGTTTTTTGTAATTATTCCTATATTATTAATGGAATCCTCATTTTTTTTATAATCATGATTTATCATTAAAAAAACAGCTACCATACGTTTTTCATCTTCATCAATTTGGAGTTTTAATATATCTTTTAAAGTATCAAACAATACTTGTGAAATTCTCATTTGCCTGCTTTGATCAATCATATTTCGCTTTTCTTCATTAAAATGGACAAATTTTCCTTCAAGGATACGACTTTGCATAATCTTTATATATCTTGTTAATCCGATAGGAACTTCTTCGCGCAATGTATATTGCTCATCTCGCATAACCTTCAAAACTAATTTACGAATTTTATCAAATTTTTTGCTTTGTAGCAATGCTACATCATCTTCTAAAGGTGAAAACATGATAGCAGAAAGCATTGCCATTCTAATATTTTTTTCATCACCTTCTATATAAGTTCCATAATTTGGTTTAGAAACTATATTAATGTTATAGCTATCTAAAAATTTCCTGCATTTTTCTAAATCTTTTCTTAAAAGGGTTTTTGATATAAAAAGTTCTTCACCTAGTTCTTCAATTTTTAGAGTGTTCATCTTCGTTGTTGAAAGAAATTTTCGCAAAATTAAAGACATTCTATTAAAATCATCCAATTCATAAGAAGTTCCATTATAGTATCGAATAGGTTCTAATTTTTTTTGTAAAGAATTCAACATCTTTTCATTATAAACTTCCAAATAATAACCGCCACTTTTTTTTGAAATAATTTCGGCACCATTTGCCTTTATATATTCATTAATAAATGGAATATCTGTTTTTATCGTTCTCGTACTAACACCTGTATATTCTGCTAATTCTTGAGATGTTATTAATTCTCTGTGTTCCATAAAATATAGTAACATAAGAATATGACGATTTTTTTCAAGATTCATACGTTCCTCCGTTTTATTTTTATACTCTATATAATTTATATCATACTTAATTATATTATGAAATTCAATACTCTTTCTAAAAGAGAAAAATAAAAAGTACTTCAAAATTTAAACAATATTATGAAAAAAACTGGCTCTGATTTCGTTTTTATTAAAAATGTACCTAATTAACTTCTCAACTGTGCATCTATCACATTTATTAAATACCAGCATCTGTTATCTACTATACCACTTACTTCTATTCCTAGCATTTTCTGAAATAAAAGAACACTATTTTGTAATTTTTTAGAATAAAGACCATCTTCTTTCACTTTTAATATATTTGAATAATAATGCGATATAAAATTTAACTTTTCTTGAAGCAACAATACTTCTTTACTATTGCTACCTATACTTAAATCATTACCTAACTTTGGGAATCCTTCTATCTTTTTTTCACTATTATTCAATTCCCTTTCCACCTCCATCACCCACAGAAAGGACGGAATGTATGTCAATATAACGCTTAATAAGACCTGGGTTCAGTGTCCTGTATGCGGACATATGACAAGCAGGGTGAAGGACTATACGGATAAGAAGATAACCCATTCTGTTCTGAGCACCACTAACTGCTATATCATCTATCATGCAAGGAGATACCAGTGTCCCCACTGCAAGAAGACATTCTATGAAAATAATCCCTTCACATTTAGAGGAAAGCTCTCTGTTGCTACTATATTCAATGTTCTCAGAGATCTCAAGTCTCCAAAAACTTTATCTCAGAAAGAAGATAAATATGAAAGAACTTATTCTGAGAATAAAAAAATTTCTGGTCCCTCGAAGACCAGAAAGATCGTTTGAACGTAATATAAAAGGTCAATCATGAAGCCACTAAATTATAGAACGTCCTAGCATGATTTATTATACACTGTTGTTTTAGGATAACAATAATTTTTTTAGAGCTATGTGATAGTTCTTTTCAAGCGCGTCATAAACCACGCTAGTGCTAGTATAAATTTAGTACCAGTTAAATAGAAATAATGTCTAAAAAAAAAATGAATTGAAAAATTTTGAAAAGAATACTAATCTAAAATAAGAAAAAGAGGTACTAAATATGGCAAGGAAAAAAGTGATAGATAAACAATTTAAATTGGATG
>OBUV01000183.1_pt1 | contig 17264 bp, 21 predicted proteins | sample 1475971 | NCBI WGS metagenome assembly OBUV01 (sample SAMEA2579962, study PRJEB22360) | human gut metagenome | biome: human gut; feature: human-associated habitat; material: faeces | place: Denmark | collected 2008/2010
ATTAGATGAACTATGCATCTTTGTTGTACTGTATTTGGGAATGCTGATTCAATTGTTTGTTCAGCGTCAAAAAAATTTAAAACGAGCACAGTAAATTCATTTATATTAGCAATATTGTTGCTAAGCCCATCGTTTATAGCGATTATTGATGCAGGAAAAGATTTTACAGTTTTTGGAATACCGATGATGTTGGTTAATTATACTGGTAGTTTTATTCCGATGATTTTGATTGTTTACGTGCATCCTGGGTAGAAAAGTTACTTAATAAGATAATTCCAGATAGCTTAAGATCAATGATATTTCCGTTTGTTACTATTTTAATCATGCTCCCAATTGGTTTATGTATTTTAGGTCCAATTGGAACAGTATTAGGAAATGGATTAGCAGTAGCAATTACTGCATTAAACAATTTTGCTGGACCAGTAGCAACTGCTATTATTGCCGCGTCATGGCCGCTAATTATTGCTACAGGAATGCATCATACCTTATCAACAATTGGAGTTACAGCTATTGCTGCTCTAGGTTTTGATGACAATATTCTTGTTGGTGCGGCAATTAGTTCTTTTCCTTTATTTGCCATTGCGCTTTCATATACTATAAAATCTAAAAAAGTAGAGAATCGCTCATATGGTATTAGCTCGCTTATTTCACATGCTGTAGGAGGAGTAAGTGAACCAATAGTGTTTGGTATTTTATTTAGATATAAAAAGTCAATTATATCTCTATTATTAGGTGGATTTATTGGGGGATTATATGCAGGATTTATGAATGTTGCATGTTATTTCTTACCATCAAGTAATTTTTTTTGCTTTCTTTCATTTAGCGGAGAAAATTCTAATTCATTAATTCATGGTATGATTGCTTGTGCTATTGCTTTTATTGTAAGCCTGATAGCTTCAACGTTTTTGGGATTTGGAAAAGACCTAGAAGATACAAAATAATATAAATTAGTTTTTTTCGTAATTAATATTTATCTTATAAGTATAAAATTAAATGTATTTACTTGATTTGGATAAACTTATAATAACTGTTGTCTATTGTATTTTAGTAAAAGGATGGAAATATTATGAAACTAATAAAAAAAATAAATAATAATTTTGCAATAGCTAAAGATGGCAATGGTGAGCAAATAATAGTCAATGGAAAAGGAATAGGTTTTGTTAAAATGCCTTGTGAATTAGATGATTATAGTATGGTTGAACGAACCTTTTATAATATTTCTTCTGAAAATTATGTTTTAATAAAAAGTGTTTCTAATGATGTGATGGAGGTGATACCTAGTCTCATGAATTTAATTGAATCAAATCTTTTTGTAGAATTAAATCCAAATCTTTTCTTTATTTTAGCTGATCATATTAATTTTGTTATTAAGAGAAATAAAATTAATATGGTAATTAATTATCCACCTGTTGTTGAATTGGAACAAATATATCCTGTAGAAACAAAATTAGGATATAGAATTCTTGATAAAATTCAAGAAAAATTAAATATAATGATAGATAAATCTGAATGTTATGGAATAACTATGAATATTATTAATGCTGAAGTAGAGAATGTGTATGCAATAAAAAAAGAAAGAAACCAAAAAACAGTATTAAAAATCACTAATATAATTGAAAATGAGTTTAATATAAAACTTAATAAAACTAGTTATATATACAAAAGATTTAGTAAGCATATGCTATTTTTATTAATTCGTATTCAAAATGGAGAACAACTAAAGAGTAACATGAGAAAAACACGAAATAGTTTATCAAGTGATTTTTATTTAGAGTATTGCTGTGCAATTAAAATAACCGAATTTTTAAATAGTGAATTTAAATGTTTTATTGAAAAAGAAGAATTTGTTTATATTGTATATCATTTAAATTGTTTGATGAGCAGATTTAAAAATATTGAGTAGTTAAGAGAAATTTAAAGAGAGGAGATAGTATATCTGGTTAATTAAAAACTAAGTTATACTAGATAAGATAAAATGACTGAATTAATTTGTCCAACTGTTTTTAGCATCTATGGCTTTTATATGGCTTTAATTTATAATGGTAATAAAAAAAGAGTCATGGATATAGAATTTCCCGGAATTAATGGCATTTATCTAAAATCATATCATGGGAAATCATTTAATGTTGCCGGCCCTAATTATGGTGCTATTCGTTTTGTGTTGGAAGCTGATAATAGAGAATTGGACTATGAATATAGCTTTCAGTTTAATCAGGTTAAGTTTAGTTCGAAGAGTTTAAAAGTATCGATTACGTTTTCATCTGATGATACTTTATTGATTGAAGGTAAAGGAAGTAGTAATACCATGATACTGGATAATATGCCAATATCTCAAATGGATAATATTGTTCAAATGAAACGTGGTGGTCGAATATATTATATTTTAACTAGTTATAAATCAAAAACCAGGTATATAATATATGCCAATCAAGGAACAGTTGAATTAGTACAAAATTATTATGGAGATAGCTATATAAAAGTGAATACTCCGTTACAGTCGAAGCTGCTAGTTAAACCGATTGATAATTATTTTCAAATTATTGTAAAAGAAGTAAAGCATAATATGTGTCAATTTGACTTTAAAAACTATGACTTTAAAGAATGTTGTCAAAATAACTTATCTAAATTTAATCGTTTTTATGAAAAATTTAAATCACCTATGGATAAATACCAAGATGCATATAGAATGGCAGTGTATATTATTTGGTCGCAAACAGTTAGAGCTGAAGGAAATTTAAAACGTGATGTGGCATTACCCGATGCTTTTGTACTTAGCTTTTGGAGTGGCGATAATATATTCGAGGCATATGGTCTTATGCATGCTCATCCCCAAATGGCATATGACCAGTTGATGGCACATTTTGATGTTCAAGATGAATTAGGGTGTATTCCTGGATCAATGACAGACGGAGATGTTCGATGGTTATATTTAAAACCCCCAGCTCATGGATTAGTTCTAAAAACTATGCTTTCTTATTTGCAATTAGATTATAATCAAAAAATAGAAGTTTATGAAAAACTTGGGAAATTAGTTAATTATTGGCTTAAATATCGTGATAGTAATGAAGACGGAATTTGTGAGTATATTTATTGAAATGAGTCAAATATGGATAATATTTCTATGTTTGATGATAATGTATGTACAGATACACCAGATTTAGCGGCATATTTAATTAATGACATGGATTTATTAGCAAGTTTGGCTTTAGAACTTGATTTAAAGAAAGTGATATTTGGTCAAAAAGAGCTGATAGAATGATGGAAAGGGCGTTAGAGTATTTTATTACTAAAGATAATAAAATTGCAGCAAGAAAGACAGTAACTGGAGAATTTATTAAATCACAAGATTTTGCGCCATATTTCTTTTTATCACTTGGGAAAAGAATTCCTCAAAATATTTATAAGTCAATGATTGAGGAATTGAAAAATGATTTTGTATCAAACTATGGTTTATCCTCTGAAAAACTATCCAGTCCTAAATTCAAACATAATAATCTTATGAGAGGTGGAATATGGTGGCACGGACTGATTATAGTAGAAGGTATTGATTTATGTGGAGAACATAATTTTGCAAAATCATTGGCTGAGAAGTATTGTAAATGTATTTTAAAAAGTGGTTTTACTTATAGTTATAATGTTGATACAGGAGAAGGAGAGCATATTAAAAATTGTTCGATGAGCGCAGCGACATTTATTTATTTCCATAATAAATATCTAAGCTAGAGATAATAAAAGTATGTGCCATATAATATTAATTGTAGTGTAATCAATTTTTCTACTTTATTTTCAGAAAAACGGATAAATATCAAAGGAGTTCTTTTTGAACTCCTTTCAGATTGTTCTAATAAGAATAATATGCCAATTGTTTATAAATATGAGCTTTTTGAGGTATCACTTATAAACAATTCTAAACAAAAAAGGTTTTGCTTAACTGCATTAATAATCTCATTGAATTTCGCAGTAATTCGATTTATAATTCTAAAAGCAGTTTTACTCGTTCTTGCAAATTGTCTCTATCTGAAATTATAAAACTTATCATATGTATGGAAGCTGGTGATTTAAAAGATGAACTCTATAAATACTTTCGTCCAGGTATTCATATCCCCATATAATCTGCTTTTGTTCAACAAAAATCCAAGATAATAATTGAAACATTTCAATATCTTGTTGCTTCCTTTAACGAAGCAACAAATAAACTAAAATTATATAAAGAATACCGATTAATAGCTGTTGAAGATTCAATATTATCAATTTTTTATTACCCTAACGATTTGAAAAATATTCGCAAAACTTTGGAAAAGAGATAAAAGATTATACTTATAAGGATATTATTATCAAAGGAAAATCCAAATATAATAAAAATACAACTTTTATTGATATGATCGAAAGGTGTGATAAACAGACAGAAACTATGTTTCATATACTTTTCAAGCTGTTTTTTGCATAATGGTACTATGTCAAGATTTCAGACTGATTAAACGTGAGAATTTGTTAGTTTGCACTAACTCGTTGAGCCGAGGATTTTCTGCTTATAATTATTTGATGATTTAAATTCACAGTGTGAATGTATTCTTATTGTGTTATAAAATCTTTCCAAATATTTAAATACAAGACTATATGCATGATTTTAATCTGTTATTTTATACCTGTTTAACCATTCCCTTTTTATTAGAGAGAGGAACGATTCTATACATGCATTATCCCACAGCTCACCCTTTTTAGAATAGCTGCAGATCATATCAGCTGTTAGATCCCGATACTTATTTGAAGTGTAGTGTACTCCGCGGTCACTATGAATTACTGTTGGATTAGCACTTTTTTTGCTGTTTCTAAGCACTTTAATACTTCATCGACTTTTAATGTTTCCACTTAATGTCCATGCTATTATTTTTCTTGAGTATAGATCCATTATACTGTTTAAATATACAAATCCATTACTGGTTCATATATATGTTATATCAGTACACCGTGCTTCGTTTGGTGCTGCGGGATTAAAATCTCTTTTCAGAATATTCTTAAGCTTGCTTGAAAAATCAAAATATTTATCAGATCAAGTTCACTTTTAAACCTGCTGATAATTTTTTCATCGTTATTTTTTATTATTCCCTGCCAGATTGTATGCTGTCTTGATGTAACGACAACATCAAAAATCAGCAGAATGCCAGACAAATTAGCATTTTTAAAAGATCCGATGTTTTCGAAACTAAGCGCCTTGTCACTGTCCATTACTATCCTGTAATGTCCCCAAAAGTAGACATCCAGTCTGTGTTTCATATATTTTCCCCCCCCTCGTTTTTTAATCTGATAACAAATTAAAAAAGAAAACGTTTTCGTTCAGATATAATCCTGTCTCAAAATACGTAACAAGACTAAAATTTATGTATTTTTTGTGCAAGTAACTGAAATATAACAGCAGTATGATAAACTTATATTGAGGTGATGATATGTAGAAAGAGAAAAGCACTTTTATTGTGATCATCAAAATGAGACATGGCAAGGCTCAGTATCTTGGATACGGGGAAACAGAACGAAAAATTTCAGAAGCGCTCTAGAAATGATAAAATTAATTGATTCAATCGTTGAAGGAAAAGGTGCTGATAAAAACAAATCAGGTATTTTTGATCAGCATAATAAACTGAATTCAGACGGCTAGATTTAAAATATATAAAAGGGCGGATTTATTTATGAACAGAAATTTTGATTCAGCATTCTACAGGAGAATTCTTGACAGGATGAATGCCTGTATCTATATCACTGATGCAGAAACAGATGAAATCGTGTACATGAATGATTATATAAAAAATATGTTTCATGTTTCCACCTACGTATAAATGTTAGCATAGTTAAAATAATTCTTTCAACCCAAATGGTTATTTAAGACAAAGTTAATAATAAATACCATCATACTAGAAAAAGAAAAAAATATGATAAAATATGCATGCGGATTTAACTCGCATCCGCAGAATATGATATGATTATGTAATTAAATTTTTCATACAAAAAAAGTTAAAAAAGAAAACGTGATAAAATAAAAAAGCGGATGAAACAATTCGCAATTCATTGTAATTAAGAAAAAACAGAAAAAAGAGAACCACGTACTCATGAGGTTCCCTTTTTTTTGTTGATATCTTTTTGTATCGAGTTGACATCACAATGCGGACTGTTCTGATGTCCGCAAGAGAATAGTATCACAAATTAAAGAAGGTGTCACTTAGCTAAAAAATAGTCAAACGATCAAAAAGAAATCTCTATATTTTCAGACACTGATTTTTTACATAAAAGTCAAAAAAACACCAATCTCAATAACGTTTATAAAAATAGCACAAACCACTTTAAATATAATAATAAAAATGTTAAAATACTAATACGGATTATTCATATTCCGAACAAAATACTTAATCCGCAAAAGGTAAATGGATAGCAAAATAATACCAGGCAAAAAAAGACGAATCCTCTCACAAATAAAACGTCTTTTTTTGTTTAAAGAAATGTAACGGTGAAAATAAAAGTATATGATTCTTTTGTTCGCTCAATATAAGCTTTCATTTTTGTGATTTCTATTTCTTCAGCTGCTTTAAATTTTTCTTCTTTTGGAGTATATATAATAATAAAATATTATTAGTAGTTTCTAAAGCAGAAATATGGAAAATGCTGTTTTAAAAGGTATGAATTTAGTAGAAGGAGCAACTGGTAAAGATTAGAAATAATTCTATCGGAGGGCACAAGGCATGAGCGATATACATGACTATAGTGATATTATTCATTTAAAGCATCATATTTCAAAAAAAGCATATGCCTATGTCATTAGAAAAACGTTCAGCGCAGTTTGCACCGTTTTCTGCTCTATCAGGGCAGAAAGAGGCAATTGACGAATCTAAGCGACATACAGAACAAAAGAAACTTTTAGATAGTGATAAAATTTCACTTTCAATAAAAGGTTGACTGAGCTAAAGAATAAGTCAAGTGAAGCGAAACAAATTAGAATAATATATTTTAGAAAGGATGGAAAGAAGACAGGTGGAAAATAGTTGCCCATGACAGGACGAGTTGAAAAAATTGATGATTATACAAAAACACTGCTTTTTGAAAACGGATGTAAGATAAATATTGAAAATATCCACGATATTGAATAATATAATGAGTAATGATAAGAATTAATAGAAGCAGATATAATTATATGTAGCATAAAAAGGGTGATTATTGATGGCTGCAGGAGATGTAATTGGTTATTTGAAAAATGTGGATATGGTCTATCATTTATGAAAACAGCAGATCATAATAAAAAGTATAATTCTGAACATCTGGTAAATCAGTGTAAAAGAGATACATTTGAATTTGGCGAAAATGAGCTGGTAAAAATGTATCTTGATAGGAATATTTTTTACAGTTACGCATTAAGCAGATTTGACTCAAAATTTGGGGTACCGTATTTTGAATGTCTACTTAAAGAAGCACTTGGAATATTTAAGCTTCAGAGCAGATAAAAGGTATAGATATGAAAGTTAAAACGTTAAAGATTTATTAAAATATGTGGGATAATATTATATGATGATTATTATGAAAGATAGAGAAATTATAGCAAGAAACTTAATAAATATTATTGGTGTAAAAAGACTGTCTGTACTTTGGCTGATTTAAAGAAACAGCTTTTCTATTGTTTTTTTGTTGGAAAAATAATAGAGTTTTGTGATTTAAATGATAAGTTAATACAAGTGTTGAGAAGCAGAGTGGTTTTGGATAAAGTAATAACGAATGTGTTTTAGAAGGTTAAGGTAGTATAAATGAAAATTGTGCATATTGTATATTTTTTATTTTGAGATGATTATGTTTTTTACAGATTTGATTCTTATTGAGAAATCTATAGATATAATTAAATTCTACTTTTTTTGATAATAAAATGTTATACTAAAGAAAATAGGAAGTGATATAATGAGTTGTATAATTAGAATAAATGAGGCAAGACCTATACTAACAGATACTGAAATTGAAATTGCGGATTTTATATTAGAGCATAAATCAGATGTTATTAATGATTCGGCTCAGTCATTAGCTCAAAAAACAATGACATCACCGGCTGCTGTTATTCGTTTTTCAAAAAAAGTAGGGTTTTCTGGTTTTTCACAACTAAAAATAGAATTGGCTAAAAATTTAGCTAATGATTCTATGGAATTTGACAATTTATTAGACCCTTATGACCACATGGAATCATTGATGAAAAAAGCATACCGGTCAAATATTCAAACAATTGAAAAGACTTATGGATTAATTGATTCAACGGTTATTGAGAGTGTGGCTCAGGAGATTATTTCGTGTCGCAACATATATTTGTTTGGGATTGGTAGTTCAGGTATAGTGTGTGAGGATTTTCAGCATAAACTTTTAAGAATAGGTAAAACATCAATTTATTATACCGATACACATCTTCAGTTAACTGCAGTACCAAATATGCAGAAAGACGATTTAGCATTCTTTGTCAGTTACAGTGGAAAAACAAAGGAAATAGTTACTGCTGCAAAATGGGCTAAGCGTGTGGGGATTAAATCTGTTGCTATAACACAATCAGCTTATAATGATTTGGGAAAATTAGTTGATATGGTTATTACGATTCCAATTGAAGAAAAAGAGTTAAGAATTGGCGCGACATCATCAAGGTTATCTTCTTTGGTTGTTATTGATTTACTATATTATGGAGTTGCTAGACATGATAAAGAAGAAACGCATAAGAGTATAGTTGATACAAGAAAGATTATTGATGAAATTCAGAAATAGAAATAATGTCCTGAACCCTTAAAGTTATACTAACTATAGGAGGTTCACTACATTATTTCTATTTTTTTAAATACGCGCTATTGAAGTGAATACTGGATGCTGGATAACATCTCCAGATTTGCTTCAATAGCACGTGAATGTACTGTAAAAAAATATTTTCAAAATGGCTTAGGAGTGATTTGTCCCAGGATAACATAACGATTTGCTCCAGTTGAGGATTTAATATTAGAATAATGATGATTTAATGTTTCATTTCCTAATATAGCAAAAGCAACAGCTTCCTTGGCATCACTTGAATAGCCAATCTCATCTTGAGTATAAACAGGGATTGGATATAACTCATCTTTGATAAATTGCATTAATGTATCATTATGGCTTCCGCCACCGCCAATAATAACATCATCCAAAGAGTACTTTGAGAGAATGTCTCTTTGATAATGAAATGCAATGCTTTTTGCTGTGAACATTGTAAAAGTTGTAATAATATCGGCCCTTTTATGCTGAGAGTATCTTGCTAAAATATCTTTAACAAAGAATTCCCCAAAATCTTCTCGACCAGTTGATTTAGGTGGGAGTTTTTTCATATAGGGGTGATTCATTAATTCGTCAAGTAGTGTGGGGATAATTTTACCTTGTTTTGCAATCTGTCCATGATCATCAAATGGTAAATCATAGAGGATGTTACAAGCCTCATTGATCATCATATTCCCAGGTCCAGTATCGAAAGCAAAAATATCATCAATATTTAAAGATCCATTTAAAAATGTTAAATTACCAATGCCGCCAATATTTTGAAGGACTCTATTTTTATGTGGTTGGCTATAAAGAATATATTCGCTATACGGTACTAATGGGGCGCCTTGGCCACCTGCGGCCATATCCATAACCCTAAAATTAGATACAACAGTTGTTTGAAACTGATAAGCAAGAATTGCTGCTTCACCAATCTGTAGAGTTGAACGGTATAAAGAACCTTTATCCTCTGAAATGTGGAAAATTGTTTGTCCATGACTTGCAATATAGTCGATTTTTTCTAATGGGAAATTAGCTTTTTGGAGCAATGCTCTTACTGCATCACTAAAAGAGTAGCCTAACTCAAAATTCAAACTGCAAATGAGATCACTATGAGAGTGCTCTAAGGAACATGCATTTTTTATTTTTGCAACAAGTTCATTATGAAGAGGGTATTCGTTATAAGCGATAACCTCCAGTTTTGTATTTGTGCTATATCCAGTTATTTTTACAAGAACTGTATCAATTCCATCTAATGATGTTCCTGACATAATACCTATACCATACATAAACATACCTCCTTGTTCATAAATATTATATTATTACCGAAATAAAATTTCAACATTAATATAAGTATATTGTTTAAAAAAGCATATTTATTAACAATTAAGAAATAAAATTTCTTATAAAAATTATATATACTGAAACAAATTAACAAATAAATAATAAAAATATTGAAATATTATTTTAAATAGTTTAGAATAAGATTGAAAGGAGGGGAAGTGGATGCCAAATGATTTAAGTTTGCTGATGACCGAACAACAGAATATGAATACTTTGCATATAGATGAAATGGATACCATCGAGATTTTAAATACGATTAATCAGGAAGACAAAAACGTTGCATTGGCCGTGAGAAATGAACTTGTTGCTATTTCCAGAGCTGTAGATGCAATTTATAAAAAAGTTGCACGTGGTGGTAGACTGATTTATATCGGTGCGGGAACTTCTGGACGTTTAGGGGTGCTGGATGCTTCAGAATGTCCACCGACTTACGGAGTTTCACCAACACTGGTGCAGGGTATTATTGCTGGAGGAACTGATGCACTATTAAATGCAATAGAAGGTGCGGAAGACTCTCAAGAACTTGCCAAAGAAGATTTAGAAAAAATCGAATTAACTGAACATGATGTTGTTTGTGGTTTGGCAGCTTCAGGACGTACACCATATGTTATAGGTGGGATTAAGTATGCAAATTTAATTGGGGCTACAACACTATCAATCTGTTGTGTTAGTAAGGGGTTAATATCAAATTTTGCACAATATCCAATCGAAGTAAAAGTTGGGCCTGAAGTCATCACTGGCTCAACAAGAATGAAGGCAGGAACTGCACAGAAGATGGTGCTCAATATGTTATCTACTTCAGTCATGATCAAACTTGGGAAAGTCTATGGTAATTTAATGATTGATGTTCAACCTACAAATGAGAAATTAAAGAAAAGAGCAATTGGTATAGTAGAAAAGTGTACAGGACTTGCATCAATAGAAGCGAAAAAATTATTAGAGTCAACAGGGTACGATGTCAAATGTGCAATATTAATGGAAAAAACTAAATTAGATTTTGAATCGTGCCGGAATTTATTGTTAAAGTATCAGAATAATGTCACTAAAGTTATAAGACAGTATAAGAAATAATGAAGGAGTGATTCAGATGGCGCCAAAAGTTGTAACATCAAATTATAAAAAAGTGAAGAAAAATAAAAAGGTTGATGGCAATATATCACCAATACCAAAATTCAGTTATAAAAGTGCCGTCATTATTGTTTTAAGTGCTGCACTCTCTTGCTTTTTCCTCCCCAATATGATTGCAGGTTTTGGGGTAGACACAAGAATCACAACATTGATAGGAAATGCTGTTATTATAAGTTTTGCAGTCTGTTATTGCCGGTATTTTATAGAAACTGATAAGGGGTTTCATAAAAACTTTATTACAGTGTATTTTTGTTTTTTTATAGCAATCGGAATTATCAGTTATTTCTGGTTGTATATTGGGCTTTATATGTAAATGAAAGGGGATTAAGTTCATGATAGATAAATTAACAATGTTTTTTGAACAAAAATTATCTGGACCTATGGAAAAATTAGCACAACAAAGACATTTGCGTGCAGTTCGAGATGGTATTGTGGCAACTCTGCCACTAATCATTGTAGGTTCATTCTTCTTGATTATTGCAATGCCGCCTCTTCCGCAAGATTGGGAAATTTACCAATTTTTAAATGGGAATGCTGCTACAATTATGCTTCCATATCGTATGACAATGTTTATTATGACAATTTATGCGACTTTTGGAATTGGATACAGTTTAGCTGAATCTTATAAACTAGATAGATTAACTGGTGGGATTTTAGCGATGATTGCTTTCTTATGTACGATTACACCTGTGTCTGTATCGGCAGAAGCGGCAGAAGTGGCTGGTGTTTCTGGATGGGTTATGCCAATGGCTAATTTAGGTGGGGGCGGATTGTTTGTTTCCATCATTGTATCATGCTTAGCGGTGGAAGTTTATCGTTTAACATCAAAATCAAAATTTAAAATTACTATGCCTGCTCAGGTTCCGCCAGCTGTAGCACGCTCTTTTGAAGCATTAACACCAACGATTGTTGTTATTGTGGGAATGGCATGTATTACTTATTTTATTGGATTTGACTGGCATGGAGCAGTTGCAGCTGTTGTATCACCGCTTGTAAAAGCAGCAGACAGTTTGCCAAGTGTCCTATTGCTTATTTTCTTGATTACGGGATTCTGGTCTTTTGGAATCCATGGGGTTTCTATTATAGGTTCTTTAGCAAGACCGTTATGGTTACAGTTAATTGATGCAAATACAGCAATGGCGGCAGCAGGTCAAGCACCTACGGCTATAGCAGCAGAACCTTTTTTTCAGTGGTTTATCTGGATTGGTGGTTCAGGATGTACAATTGGACTTGCTATTTTAATGGCATTCCGTGCAAAATCTAAATATGCAAGTTCTTTAGGAAAGACTTGTATTGTTCCATCTTTATTTAATATTAATGAACCTGTTATTTTTGGGACACCGATTGTATTGAATCCAATATTAATTATTCCGTTTATTGTTGTTCCGATGGCTTGTGCAACGATTGCATGGATATTTACTTCACTGAATTTTGTAGATAAAGTCGTTATGACAGCGCCATGGACATTACCAGGACCTGTAGGTGCATATCTCGCAACTGGTGGCGATTGGAGAGCAGCGGTTTTGAATATATTCTTAATTGCGTTATCGGTTATTCTTTATTATCCATTTTTCAAAATTTATGATAAGAACTTATTAAAAGAAGAACAGGGAGAATCAACTGAAAATTAAAAAAATGAATAGCCTGGCAGATGCTGGGCTTTTCTTATAGAAACAGAAAGGAAAAAAATATGAAAAAAATATTATGGGGTGGAGCAACTTCATCTAGTCAATATGAGGGTGGTTATGATCTTGGACATAAAGGTTTAGATACCCAGGATTGTCGTCCTTTTCTTCCTAGAAATTCACAATCAACTACGCAGACACGTTTATTAAATAAGCAAACAGTTAATCAAGCAAAAAATTATAATGGTGTTGGACATTATCCTTTTCGTCAAGGAAGTGATGGATACAATCATTTTAAGGAAGATATTGAACTTTTAAAAGAATTGGGAATTAATATTTATCGTTTTTCAATATCATGGGCAAGAGTATTTTCTAATGGTGATGAACATTACCCCAATGAGGAGGCGTTGCAATATTACGATCAGGTTATAAAGCAATTGAAAGCGGCTAATATAAAAGTATTTATAACAATTAATCACTACGCTATACCTTTGCATTTGGTTGAAAAATATGGTGGCTGGAAGAATCGGCGAATGATAGATTTTTATCTTCGGTTTGCAAAAACACTATTAGACAGATGGAAATATGATGTCGATTATTGGTTGCCTTTTAATGAAATCAATGCAGGATATTTTAGCCCGTATAACGGTGTAGGCTTGATGAAAGAAAACGATGAGGAATATAATCAATCAGAAATTTTTCAATCATTGCATCATCAGTTTATTGCAAGTGCGAAAATCATTAAGTACGGACATCAGCATGTTAAAGGTCAGTTTGGATGCACGGTTGCGAGTTTTTGCTATTATGCTTTGACACCCAAACCGGAAGATAATCTTAAGTTAATTCAGGATGAAAATTATTATCAGTGGTTTTGCATGGATGTTTTATCCAGAGGGTATTATCCTGCTTATATGAAACGTTTCTTTTTTGAACACAATATAGATATCAGTATAACGCCATCGGATAAAGAACTATTATTGCAGAACACTTCTGATTTTATTGCGTTTTCATATTATTCATCAAGTGTAGTTGCATTTGAGGAGGCTCATCAAACTGCTGGAAATCTTGTGGCTACAATTAAAAATCCATATTTAAAGGCCACAAAATGTGGATGGCAAATTGATCCGATTGGAATAAGAGTGTCATTAAACCGGTTCTATAATCGTTATCAAAAGCCAATTATTATTGCAGAAAATGGATTGGGAAATCAAGATACGTTGGAAATGGATAAAACTATTCATGATACATATCGAATCAAATACTTGCAAGAACATTTTCATCAGATTTAAGAAGCACAGAAAGATGGAGTTGATATTATAGCTTATTGTTTATGGGGAATTATTGATATTGTATCTGCAGGAAGTTGCGAAATGGAAAAAAGGTATGGAGTTATCTATGTTGATGTAGATAATAAAGGAAGAGGAAGTTATTGTCGATATAAAAAAGATAGTTTTTATTGGTATCAGCAGTTTATTGACAAGTATCATCAATAGGAGGAAACAGATATGAAAAAATTAGGAATTTCGCTCTATGTAGAAAAATCTAATCTGGAGGAAATGAAGACATATATAGATAAGGCTCAGCAAGCAGGTTTCACACGTATCTTTTCATGTCTATTATCAGTAAATGAAAGCGCAGATAAGATAAAATCTGATTTTTCAATTATTAATCAGTATGCTCATGAAAAAGGGTTTGAAATTTTTGTAGATGTGAGTCCTAAAGTATTTGATAAATTAAACATTAGCTATCAAGATTTAACCTTTTTTAAGGAGATAGGCGCAGATGGCATTCGTTTGGATGCTGGATTTAGCGGGAATGAAGAAGCGTTAATGACTTTTAATCCACAAGGATTAAAGATTGAAATTAATATGAGCAACGATACACATTATATTGATACTATTATGGATTATTGTCCAAATCGAAGTCAACTTGTTGGATGTCATAATTTTTATCCGCATCGCTATAGTGGTTTATCTTTAGAACATTTCTTAAAATCTACTCAAAACTTCAAGAAATATGGATTAACAACTGCTGCATTTGTTTCAACAAATCAGTCTGATGCTTATGGACCATGGCCCACAAAAGAGGGGTTGCCTACATTAGAATTGCACCGTGAATTATCTCTGGAGGTTCAAATTAAACATATGATAGCGTTAGATGTAATAGATAATATTATCATTTCTAATTGTTATCCAAGTGATGAGGAACTAAAAAATATTTCGCATATGCGATTAGATCTTGTTACATTTAATGTTGAACTTGTTAATTCTTTACCCGAAACTGAAAGAAAGATTGTTTTAGAAGAATTACATTTTAATCGTGGAGATTATAATGATAATATAATTCGTTCTACGCAGAGTCGTGTTAAATATAAAGGACATGAATTTAAACTTTTCAATGTCCCTGATTATATTTCTCCTGGTGATATTGTTATTGAAAGTTCTGAGTATGGGCATTATGCAGGTGAATTACAAATTGCAAAAACACGAATGAAGAATAGTGGAAAAAGTAATGTTGTTGGTCATATAGTTGAAGCTGAAAGATTTTTATTATCATATATAAAACCATGGCAAAAATTTACATTTTATGAGGTGAAGTAATGTATTATATAGGAATTGATGGTGGCGGAACGAAAACTGCGTTTGGATTATTTGATGAGTGTGGAACGTGTTTGTACCGGGTAAATTATCCAACTTGTCATTTTTTACAGGTTGGTTTTGATGGATGTGCCCAACTTATAAAAAAAGGTATAGAAGATGTTATAAAACATCAACCTGACTGTTCTAAAGAACTGCAAATCGGTATTGGAATTGCTGGATATGGAAATGATAAGGCAGTTTGTGAACAGTTGGAATCTCATATTGAAAAAGAACTGAAGGGATATCGTTATGTTTTAACCAATGATATGCACATTGCATTGATTGGTGCACTTGATGGACAAGATGGGATTGCTGTAGTAGCAGGAACAGGGTCAATCGCGATGGCGCACATTCACTCGAAGATTTATCGAACTGGTGGATGGGGCTATCAACTTGGTGATGAGGGGTCAGCCTATTGGATAGGTAAAAAATTATTAAATGAGTTCTGTAAACAGGCAGATTACCGTCAACCAAGAGATGAGTTGTATGATCGAATCTTAGATTATTTTAAAATTGAAAATCCTTATGAAATTATATCTGCTATTCATGATATGAATAATGAAAGAACAGAGATTGCAGCTCTAGCAAAGATGTGTGGTGTCCTTGCTGATAAAGGACATGCAATATGTCAAGATATCCTAAAACAGGCCGGTTATCATATTTCACAATTGGTTCAGGGATTACTACCGCATTTTGAAAAAGAGGTACAAGTGACTTATTATGGTGGAGTTTTTCAAAATATTATTTTTAAACAGGCGCTTTGTTATCAGTTGTCAGATTGCCGATTCACTGAACCGATTCATAATGCTCTTGTTGGTGCATATATGTTTGCAAAAAAAGAGTCATTTTTGAAGTGAACCATATAATTTGGATAATGATGCGTACCCTCTTTACTGGACAAACCAGTAAGGAGGGTTTTTATATGAAATATGATTATGGATTTAAGTTGAAGTGTGTTGAACTATATAAAAATGGTCGATGGCATGAAACACCAGAAGGAATTGGACAAAAAAACTTTAGAAAAGGAATTACTACATGGGTCAAAATCGCTGACTTACATGGAATAGACGCTTTAAAACATCCTACCACCTGCACTGAGTATACTGTGGAAGAAAGATACGCTTTAGTTGCCAGGGTTCTAGCTGGAGAATCTCAAAAAAAGTGTTGCAATAAGTGCTAATATTAATCACAGTCAATTGTCAAACTGGGTAAAACGATATAAAATATATGGATATAATGGTCTCGATTTAAAGAAGGGACGACATAGTAAGGAGCAGCCTCTGAAAAAATCTATAATATCAAGTGAACTTACTCCTCCTGAGAAAGAAGAACTAATATGTTTAAGAGCAAAAATTGAATATCAAAATGGGGCAGTAAACTATTTAGTTAGTCTCATTGATCTTAACAAATTTGATATCTCGAGAACTGATAAAAGTAACTAGCACTCAATCTCGATGAATCAGGAAATAATGGATAAGATATTGATTGATAATCTGGATGTTTAGCCTAAAAAGTTGTACTAAAACAGTGTTGAAATTTGTAATAAAAGTGTTATAATTATGTCACACTTGGGGTAAGTGTAATAAGAATTTAACTGGTAAATTTACTAGCCCTTGAAAAATAAGTATTTGTACACAGCTTAGGGAATATTGCTGTAAAAGTTATGTAGATAATTATACATAACTTTTTTTATTACCTGTTCAAATTGAAAATTTGAACATATAGACTTAAGTCAGTTGAGCATACG
>OBUV01000189.1_pt1 | contig 16492 bp, 20 predicted proteins | sample 1475971 | NCBI WGS metagenome assembly OBUV01 (sample SAMEA2579962, study PRJEB22360) | human gut metagenome | biome: human gut; feature: human-associated habitat; material: faeces | place: Denmark | collected 2008/2010
CCTGCCAGGTGACCGGCTCACCTTTTTCGTTCTGCTCATTACAGAAAAAATAACGTTCACCACCGACCTCTGTCAGATCGATTTCCCAGAGCACCACCTGGGCTGACTGAGTAAGGCGTGTCGTCTCATGATGTGTTTCCTGTGGAATATCCTGCATCAGGGCCTCCTATGCCACGACCTGTTCAAAATCTGCCGTTATGGTTACCCACAGCGCCCCCACGCTTGCCGACCATTTACGACAAACCACCCTGATCGGCCTCCAGTCATAAGGTGGCGTCCACTGAAATGCGCGGACGCCACCGTGCCGTTCCAGAAAGGCTTTTAAAGATGGGTGTTCACATTTACGAACACGTATCGTCACGCTGTAAGTCGACAACTGGTTATTCAGTCCCGCCGCACGACGCTGTTCATAACCATCGCCCAGCTTCACTGTCACCACTTTCGGCTCTGATACCACATTCATATCCGGGCGCACTTTCCAGTGAAACGTCTCCATTACCGATATGCTCCACTTAACCGACCACCATCACGGGCCTGCTGTTGCATAAAGTCCGCTGCAGCTTTTTTCCCGAGGTCATAAACCACCTTCAGGGCAGCCGGACCTATCTGCCCGTTCGTGCCATCGTTATTGATCTCGATGTTGTACTGCGGGGCAAACATCGCCATACCTGAACCACCAATATCCGCCACAACCCCCAGCTTACCGTCAGCACCACGACGCAGAGGCAGAATGGCTTCAGGCCCAGCTTCCCCCATCACACCTGCACCTTTTGCAAAAGCAAAAAACGTCGGACGGTTAACCACCGTGCCACTGTAGCGACTCAAATCAGCAGACTGATAAACACCACCATCAGCATTGGGCGTCACACTGGCAGTTGCTGCACTCCCCCAGCCAAACGCCGAACCAATCCCCTTAACTGCCTGCATCATGGACATCTGGGCCATGATTTTTGCTAGATCAGAAAGGAGCGAGGCGGTAAAAGATTTGAAGTTCAGTTTTCCGGTAGTACAGAACGTTGCCAGTGCATTACCTGCACTGTTAAATGCCGCTGTAAGCATCTGCTCAGCAGTGCCTGCCGCATTATCCGCATCTGCCGTGAAATTCTGAAACGCCCGCATGGCACCGTTTTTCCAGTTACCCTGAGCAATTTCAAGCTGTTGCCAGTAACGGCGATTCTCATTCAGTTGTCGGTTCAGGCTCTCCGTCAGCGCCTGCTCGGCCTTTCTGTAGTCATCCGTGTTATATGTCCCTTTCTGCTCACTATCCCGCCTCAACTGCTCCAGCTGTTGCTGGTATTTCTGGCGAAGACTCAGTTGTACCTGATATCGCTGCCGCTGCTGATCACCCATACCCACCGTGGCGATATCCAGGTCATGTTGCTGACGCTGAGCGCGCTCTTCTTCAGCCAGTTGACTGGTCAGTTGAATTGTTTTTTTCTTCAGCTCGTTGAGTGCCGTCTGTTTCTGAAGCTCCTGCTGTTTTACATCCAGCAGCGTCAATGCCTGAATCAGTTCATCTTTACGGGCAAGCACACTCTTTTCATCTGCCGTCAGTTTTTTCCCGTCCAGGTCGCTGATGCGCTGCTGCAGAGCCAGAAGCTGTTTATGCGCTTCTGTCATCTTTTCAGTGGCAATGCCTGCTGACTGTCTGGCAGCAGCAATCTGCCCTTCCACCTGTGCCTGTTGCTGACTGTACTGCAGCAATAACCGGGTGGCCTCATCATTACGGGTTTCGCGTGTTTTTTTCTTACCGGATGCCAGGGCTTTCTCGTAACGTTCATTTTCACGTTGTATCGCCGCATCCCTGACAGCCTGATCGGCGTACTGCATGGCATTAATACGCGCAATTTCACGCTGATGTCGTGCTGCTTCCGTTTCATTCATCCGGTTCAGTGCAGCATTTTCAGCATTACGGCGTTTCTGTTGCTCCTGATAATTCCGCTCTGCCTGCTCTTTTGCATCCTGCAAATCCTTCTGGCGTTTTTTCTCCTGAAGATCGTTAAGACGCTGCTGATCGTATTCAACCTGAGAAGATGATGCCGTCCAGGGGAGTCTTTTCGCCCGCGACACTTTCTCCTGTAAAGCGGCAATCTGTTCATCCAGCGAGTCTTCACGACCAATATTCATGGCCGCATCCCAGAACTGCTTCCACCAGTCAGACAAGGTTTGCAGCGTGCTACCCAGCGCATTGAGGTTATTATCAATATCCGCAGTACGCCGACCGGTTTCCTCTGCCAGTGCAGACATGGCTATCCGTGCAGCATCACTGGACCGTCCCTGATCCCCAAGGACGCGTATCTGCTCAAGCTGAGTGGCAGTAAGAAAATGCAGCTCATTGTCCAGAGCCTTCGCGGCATTTACAGGATCATCCTTCAGCCGCTTAAACTGACTTATGGTATCGCTGACCGACTGGCCAACCGATCGCTCCATCTGTGCGGCAGCTCTCGCCACCATACCGATATCGTTTCCACGAAATGCACCACTCCCCACCACCTGAGCCAGCGCACCGGCTGCAGCATGTTGCGTGATACCATTCCCGGAAATAGCACGACTGAGCGTCCACAGTTGCCCGGCAGTGACTCCGGCATAATGCCCCGTCAGCGACAACTGGCGGTTAAATTCTTCCCCCTCCTTCTGACCGTCATACCAGGCTTTACCCAGACCATAGACGGCCGCGGCAATACCGCCAATAACCCCGCCCAGCATCATGCCTTTCGGTGACATCAGTGTGTCTATCCATCCGGCACGGTTAGCCAGCGTTATCCCGGATCCCCTCAGCGCACCTAAATTGCCGCGGGCCAGTTCACCTATCAGAACGCCTATCTCCTGGCGGGCCGCTGCACTTTTCAGACCCAGCGAATGCGTGGCTTTTCCTGCCTGCTCCATTTTGCGGATATACACTTCTGCAGCACTGCTTACCCCCAGTTGGGCAGCCTTAGCACGAAGCAACTCAGAAGAAGAAAGATTCTGGCGGGTTGCCTGCTCTTTAAGCTGACGGATAAACGCCACTTTCTGTCGGGTAGACTCTTCCTCAGCCTGTGTAAGAACACGGGTTTTCGCAGTAACCTCAGAAATCAGCGCCAGATAATCCTGCTGACCAATCCCGCCACTGTTTCTGGCCTGTCGGATCTGCTGCTGAATACGCTGTAATTCCTGCAGCCCCGCACTGGCCTGTTTCACACTGTCAATCTGACGATAAAACGCAGCAGCCGCTTTATCCTGAGCCTCCGCCAGAGCCATGGCCTGCGCCTGTTCCTCGCGCATTTTCTGGCTCAGCGCCTCCATGCGCTGGTGGGTTTTCTCCACCTCGCGGGCCATGCGTTCATGAGCCTGTGCGTTCTTCTCCACCGTCTGCGCATGGACGGATGCGGCTGTTGCAGCCGAAGAAGCCGCCTGCGTTGTCTGCCGGGCGGCCTGAGTCTGACGCTCCATAAAACGCTGCATACGGGCAGAAGACCGTTCTGCATCGCTGGCTGCACCATTCAGAAGGTTTTTGATACGGGGGATTTCATTTTTAAACTCTGCCGCATCAATCCCCAAATCAATGACCAGGTTGGCTATCTGGTCCATAACGCACACCTCCGGAAATACCTTCCCCAAGATGCATCAGTTCTTCGTCCGTTCGCTCCGGTATCCCGTTCTCTTCCGGTAAAAGGCTGAAATCAGCCACCGCAGCATCACTGCTGCCGGACACCATTCTCACGATCAATGCCTTCAGCGAGGCAAACTGCGCATCCATCCACACATCACTGAAGCTCTGCATCCGGAAATAATCGCCCCACTCACCAAGCTCAGTGGCCGACATTTCCGACAGCATCCGCCGCCAGTCTGCCCGCCGGAACTCCCGGGCAAGCCGCATGACAAACTGCATTTCCCGCGTCAGGACTTTTCCGGCGTCAGCGCCTCATGCTCATCATCCCCGGCATTATCAATGGTCCCCATACCGCTCAGCGACAGAACCATCTCCGCCCCCGCACCCAGGGCATCATACGACCATGTTGTAATAACGGATGCGCAAAGCGTCTCTACATCCTTAGACTGATCCGCATTCCACAGTGAGCGGGAAACCAGCCAGGCATTGATATCCATCCCCATCCGCAGAAAAGCAATCTGTCGTTCAGCCTCCGGCAGTTCTCCCTCTTCGGCATCAAACTTTGCCGTTCGCTGCTGAACAAACGCCAGATATTCAATTCTCTGCAGCCCGGACAGCTCACTGAGCACCACGGACTGCTTTTCATAATTAAACGTGCCCTGTTTCAGAAACATCATGTTCTCCACCTGCAAAAAAGCCCCGGATAACCGGGGCAAATGATGAGTATCGTCCTGTTAACCTGCGGCGCTGACAGCCACCGTAGCCACTGCCACAAAATCGCCGTCAGAAGTCATGCCCACAATGCTGACACTGCCCTGCTTCACGCCTTTCACCGTGGCCACAAGCCCGTTCAGGGTCACCGTGGCAGTCTGTGGATCTGTCGAATGCACACTGATCGCTTTGTCACTGGCTCCGTCAGGTTTTACTGTAAAGGTCAGCGTGGTGGTTGCTCCCACTTTTACACTGGCAGATGCCGGTGCCACCGTCAGCCCGGTAACGCCCACAGTTTCAGTGCCTTCCTCTGCCAGATACGGACGCCCCACACCGCTGATTTTCACTGTGCGGGTCATCACGTCTTTTGAGGCAATGGTTTTACCCAGTGAGCTCAGCCAGCCACGGAAAACATCAACAGTGCCGTTGGGATATTTGATACGAAACGCACAGACTTCACCGGAGTCGAACAACTGAACCAGTTTTTTCTGCCCGCTGTCACCCGGACGCCAGGCCAGCGTCGCCGAAGTATCACCAACGGATTTCTGCCCCTGGGTTGTCGTTTTCCAGTCTGCATCTTCATCATCGAGATAAGTGTCATCTTCTGCATCAGCAGTCATTTCGCCAGGTTGCAGATCCTTCACCATCGCAAGACGCAGCCAGTCAGTGTCCGACAAAGGGTTCGCAAATGCGTCGCCGTTGCCGGTATACATCCAGAACGTCGTTCCCGCACCTTTCGTTTTTGCCAGTGGATTTGGTGTGGTCATTACCACCTCCTTAATTCGTGTACGTGATCTGGTACGTGATTTCCGCCATCGCCCAGGTGGCCATCTCATTATCACGTTGATAGTTAAAACCGAGTGGGATCAGGGTGTCGATGAGTCCGGAAAGTGCCGGTACATCATTCAGGGCCGGGAAAATGGTGCTCTCCATCCACATATCCAGCTCTGAATCCGGTGCCTGTGCCCGGATGAAGACAGCAATATGCAGAACAGCCTGCCAGTCATCTTCATCCGTCATTTTTCCGGTGTACTGAGCATCACTCAGCCACACCGCCACGGCAGGCAGTTCCTGCGCATCAACAAATGCCGGAAGCCCGTCAAAAAACGTGGCGCTGTCTCCACACTGTTCCCGAAGGCGTGCCAGTACGACCTGGCGGATTTGTGTATGTCGGTTCATCGGGTCAGCCATAACCTCAGTTGTTGTTTCAGTGCATACCCCAACTGTTTCGGCATTTCCGCAGCAATGATGCGGTCGCGGGCATCTTCAAATGCCTGTGTCAGCGGTCCGGACAACGGGATTTTCACCACATCAATGGGGTAACGATTTTTGCCATCAATACGCCGCATCACATGCCAGCGACCATTCGCCAGTTGCTGAATAAACGCATCCCGGAAAAGATATTTACCCACCTTCAGCACACTGCCACGGTACTGCAGTTTTCCACCACGCCGGGCCAGTCTGACCCTGGCTGTCCCCAGCTTAATGGCGGGCAGATTGCCCCGGTTAACGCGGATCCTGGCCGTCATTTTTCCTGACGGACTGGCTTTAAACACCCGGACACGCTGACGTACCAGTTTCAGGGGGATCCCTTTCACCTGGTTATCTCCCGCAACGGTATTCCCGGCAACCTGCCGGGTGGCAACCGAGACCGCTTTCTGTGCCACACGGTTTATCGCCCATGCGCTGGCCTGTGGCACCATACGGGTATCAAGGCTGTTCAGATTGCGGATGGCATTCTCAAGCCCCTTCATCCCACACCTCTTTACTCAATAAAGATCATTGGCTTACCGTTAAAGCGTTCATGCCGTGTGACCGTCCATTGTTGTCTGTCATAAACAACGCGATCCCCGCGCCGTGGGCGGTATCCCGAAGAAAACACCACCAGAGAGACCGCAGGTCCGGACAGAGCATTCAGCTCTGCCAGTGTTTCTCCCGGGATCACAGTCATATCGACATCATTAATCGAGGCTGTCTTTCCCATCTTTCTGACCGTGATCGCATCCATACGCGCTGCCAGCCGGGAAAAGGGATCAGACATTGAGTTTTACCGGCACTTCTTCTGCACTGGTTCCGGCATCTGCCCAGACAACCCCGACCAGCGGATCAGAGCCGCTGTTAGTCAGCTGAACTTTTCCGGACTTCAGATAAACCTTCTTACCCGTTTTCATGTCATCCGTTTTCAGCTTAGGCAGCATAAACACACCTTCGGTCATGCCGTCGCCTGTTTCACCCTGTGGAATATCGGTCAGCGCCACCGCAAAAACATCACCCACCTGCACCAGATCTCCGCTGCTGATGGCTGCACTGGCAACAATCGCCACCGTTTTTCCTTCTTCTACAAAATTCTTTGCCATAACTGTCTCCGCACAGCCCCGTTCAGGGGCTGATTTCAGGTACAAAAAAAGCCCTTACGGGCCATCAGAGTTGTTGTCTGCGACGTTTACGCCGTACATTTCACCAGACCGCGGTGATCAACTGGCGCGACACCGGCGTCAATACGCACTTTCGTTGTCACGCCATCCACACTGAAGCCCTCCATCTGATCAATATATGGCGTATCCACACCGTTGAGATAAGCCACTTCAATCGTATCGGAGCCTTTGGACGCAGCCAGATAAAAGGTGGTCTGGCTGTTATCATCAAGACGAGGCTCTGCAATAACGGTCGCAAAATCTTTCACCGGGTTAATAATACCGGCGTTAATGTCAGCCCCCTTGACACTTGAGGAGCGAATGACCTGGTTAGCAACAGACTCCATCGCCGTCGGTACCAGTACGAACGCAGGACGAATATTCAGATGACGCTCCCCCTCTTTCTGAACGCGCATCAACTGGCGGGCTTTATCCAGCGATGCCACGTCCATTGCAGCGCTCTCCAGTACGTTTGCATGTTTCGCTTTATCGAACAGACTTACATTATCTGTGGAGATTTTCGGGTTAGACGTCAGAATGGCATAAACCAGATCGGCAATAGTGGATTTCGCCGCACGGCCCAGTTTCATCGGGACATCGGTCAGCATATTCAGATCATCATTGATAATGGCCTGACGGGTGATACTGAACAGCGAGCCATAGGTCGCCAGTGCAATAGTGGCCTGTTTATCTCCGGTGGTGACGTATTTATATTCCGCCCCTTCACGCACCTGACGCAGAGCACTGAAGCCCCCCATACCCACACGATGGGCAATTTTAAAATCAGACAACTGACCTTTCCGCGTCCACTGTTCATAGGTTTCAGGAGCATCTTCCCAGCCCTGCAGAATGGCTTTGTTCGCAACATCCAGCAGAATATTACCGAAGTCAGACGTACTGTGTGTGAACGCCGCACCGACCATCTGCATCGGGTTATAACTGGAAACCCCAATACCCCGTTCAGTCAGTGACATACGGGCATATTCACGCAGGGTCATCCCGTTGTAGACATTATCACGTTCGGTTTTTTCAAATCCGGCACGCGCCATCAGCGCCTGGCGGATCCCGTCCCCCACAAAATTACCGTTACCGGCATAAATATGAGCCGGGGTATTTTTATTGGATGGCGTGGACTCGCGCCCCATCTCGTTCAACAGCTTTTCGCGGGCCTGCTCCAGCGAACATTCAGGATCGGCAAGACACTGAGCCTGCAGCGTCTGATAACGCCCGCCAAACATGGCAAACAGATCATTAATACCGTTTACACGCGCTTTTTGCTCTGCCAGCACCTGCGCACGGATACTGTTTTCATCCACCACGGGTGCTGCTGCCTGCACTGGCGTCCGGGAGGCTGCAGGTTCATCATCCTGTACGCGTGGAGCACTGTTGCGTGGCGGAGTAATCATGTTTCGAATGGATTCCGGCATCTTTTTAAATTCCTCTGTACGTTTTGACTGAATACATGCCATTGCCTTAACGGCTGGCGTCACCTGATCAGCAAATCCATGTGCCAGACATTCGGCACCGGACATCCAGGTCTCATCCGCCAGCATGGCAGCAATTTCATCGGTGGTTTTCCCGGTTTTCTGTGCATAAGCGGGTAACAGAACCGCCTCAACCTTATCGAGCAGGTCGGCATAGGTGCGCATGTCCTCCGCATCACCGCCCGTAAAGCCAAATGGTTTATGAATCATCATGAAGGTGTTTTCCGGCATAATGACCGGGTTTCCCACCATCGCAATGACCGACGCCATTGACGCCGCCACACCGTCGACATAAACGGTAATGGACGCACCATGTGTTTTCAGCGCATTAAAAATGGCGATGCCTTCAAAGACATCGCCACCCGGTGAATTGATATGGAGATTAATGTGGGTGATATCGCCCAGTGCATTCAGATCACTGATAAACTGCTTCGCTGTAACACCCCAGAAACCAATCTCGTCATAAATATAAATATCCGCGTCACTCTGGTGACCAGCCTGCATCCTGAACCAGGAATTATTCTTCGGACTGGTCGTCGGTGTGCTGCGGCTCCTGTCGTTTCGTTGCGGCACTGCTGCCTCCTTTATCACTGGCCGGATCGGTATCAAATACCAGATCCAGCTTGCGGTTTTCATCAATTTCGGCCTTGCGCCGACGTTTGACATCATCCGGATTACGACCACCTGCACGTACCCAGTCTGATTCTGTCGCCGCTCCACCACGAATCTGAATTTTCCAGGCCTCAGCCTCCTTAACAGGGTCAATCCACGGCATCACCGGTCCGGAATACACCGCGGTATACAGTGAAGAACGATCAAGATCGCGGGGTAGCCTGATAACACCGGATGCCACAGCCTGTTTCAGCCAGGCACGATACATCGGGCGGGTGACGGCACCAATAAACCAGTCCTGCAGGATCAGGTAGCCATCAGTGGATTCAACCAGCTCCTGACGCTGGGCGCTGTAAGTGCCGTTATAGTTGCGCGCTGTACTGGAAAAACTCAGACGACTGCCCGCCGCCACGGCACGCAACTGACCATTACGAAAAGTTTCAAGATTAGGATTGGGGCGATCCGACTTCACCATTCCGATTTCTTCGCCGGGTTTCAGATCGTCGTAAATAATGCCTGGCTGAATGGTAAGCTCGCGTTCCTTATCCTTGCTGCCATTACCATCCGGTTCATAGCTCTGCCCGTCGCCTTTCCGGATGTACATCCCCAGAGCAGCGGCGATCCTTGCTGCAGTCAGCTCAGAATCTTCATACTCTTTCAGGGCACTGAGGCGGATCAGCACACCGGACAACAAAGACGTCCCGCGCATCTGGTGCAGACGGCGAACAAATTTAAGATGCAGCATTCGCTCTGCATCCACTTCTTTGGTTTCCATCTGCCGTCCGGATACAGGACGGCTTTTATACACCAGATATTTTTCGGGGCGCCCCCAGTCATCAACAAACACGCCCTGATTCAGCCTGTTGCTCTCATCACTGGTCATGGGAATAAAGTCCGGCTCGAGCGCCTCCAGCCAGAAATGAACACCGGCAGAAGGCGTCAGGCTGTTTATGCGCCCGGAAACCATCTGGGCAAACACCTCACCATCGCGCAGCCAGGTACGCAGCATCAGACGTTCCAGCATCGGGCGGGTAAACTGCCCGGTGACTTCCGGACTGACAGACCATTCACTCCATCGGGTGCGTATCTCCGCTGCCAGGTCACGGGCAATGGCCCCATTGCGTAATACCGGATGTGGCTCGACAATAATCCCGTTTTTCCCCACCACCCGTTCTTCCAGCTTGTCAAATACACCAATAACCAGATCGTGGTTGTTATCAAGGTAACGGGCCTGCTCACGTAACGACACGGCCCCGTACTGGCTTAACTGGTCGGCAGTTCGGTTTTCCCGCCGGGCTTTGTGTGTCCGCGTAGTTTTTACGGCCTCATAAGCCTGGATCACCGCCCGGGAACGCAGCCTTGCCGCTTTCCATCCTGGTGAAAAAACGCCAATCACATCATCAAGAATTGCCATCAGAACCTCGCCAGCCGGTACCCGGGATGCCCCCGTCGTCGTGTAATCAGAGCCGCAAGGCGGCGCTCCCACTCCTGCCGCCCCTGCCGGATCTCAGATAAGTTTTCCATGGTCATCTGCTGACCATTAAAGGTGACGGATTTTCCGTCCAGCACCGCCATTTCAGCTTCCGTATAACGCTGAATCATGGCTTCGATATCATTCTGGTTCATAACCATCCTCCGGAAGTCAGCCAGGGGTTAACATCGTCAGTTACTGTTTTCTTCCGTTTTTGTTTTTTAACAGGCGTGGATATCGGTTCCGGTGAGGGTGACGGTTCGGTACTGTCCGGGACACACTCCAGCCAGGTTTCCCGGCTCGCCCACTCCGGTGCATCCGGCCAGCGGATCTTTTCGTATCCATGCAGAATGACCAGAGCCTCGGCATACACCATCAGGTCAAAAGCTTCGTTGGCACCGCGACCCGGCTTACTCCATTTCCCGTCACTGCTCCGCTCTTCATACGTCAGTTCGTCGTAAAACCAGCTCCCCAGCCAGTCAGGGAAATGCACATAGCCGGGACCTGGTGAGTCACGCCATAACGCGTTATTCACCCGGTCTTTCAGTGCATCCGTCTGAAGAAGCCAGAGCGGCACATCACCTGCGGCCTGCGCCCGTCGGCCCGTTCGTCCGGTGTTATCAGGGAATGTACGGGTGATCAGTTTTGCGCGCCGGATGCTGTCGCCCTTAAACAGGTAAATACGTTTACCAAGGCCATCACGACGGCAACGACGCCAGAATTTATAGGCATTATCAGTGACCCCGTCTTCCCCGCCGGAGTCCACCGCCATTGCCATCAGTCGCATTTGTTGAGAAGGATCGGAGGCCAGCGGCCAGCTTTTATGAAAAACATCCGTCAGCAGGACATCCCAGTCTTCCGGATAGCTGGCCGGATCAATTCGCTGGCTCTCCCCGTCGCTGTCACCGCGCAATGACTGCGTGATGTTGTAACGATCAATAATCCAGCGTTCGCCACGGCTGCCATAGCCCGTTACCTGAACCACAAAACGGCGATGACGTCCCGCCTGCACATCCACTGTCGCCACAAGGAAATTAACGCCATCCGGCACACTGCGGGAAGGAACTGGCTCTGCCCGCTGCTCAAGCAGTTCACTTTTTCGTTGCTCCATGCTGGCGCGGGGAAGATAAGGTAATCCCCAGTCGGTATTGATAACCGTCTTGAGTGTTTCTTCACTTCCGGTTGTCTCGTATTCCTGTTCTGCAGTAAGCAGTTTGTAAACGAGTTGCGAGAGTGTCTGGTAAGCAGCTGCCGGACCCTCCATCCAGAATGACGCAATACGTGAGCGTCGGGGATCACCATAACGACTGCCATCCGCATTGATGGATTCACCATCCCGCAACCAGACCCCACGTCCGTTCAGCTCACGTTTTTGTTCAGGCATAATCCGTCCTGAACAGGAAGGACACTGAATATAAGCCGCCTCACTTGCCAGCACGGGATCGGCAATATCACGGAAACCAGCAACCACATCGCCGCAGGGCTGAAAATACTCACCACAGTGTGGACAGGGCCAGTACCAGCGACGGCGATCGCCACGGTTATAGAGCGACAGTATCCCCGTGGTTGGTGGAGCCTCATGCGGTGAAGTCCGTCGCCATTTCACATCCTTCACATCCCTGCCGGGGGAACTCTCCACCAGCGTCATACCACTGGACATAAATGTTGTGGTACGTTTTGAGGCAAGAGAGAAAGCATCCCCCTCGCCATCAATATCTTCCGGAAAACGGTCATAATCCGTCAGCGCGACGCATTTATAATCTGATGAGGACATGATATTGACTGACGGCCAGCCGATTTTCAGGTAGTTACCAGCAAGGAATGTTCTGTCATAAACGTTGTTGTCATTTTTGTTCGGACTCAGGCGACTGACCACTTCCGGGCTGACGCGAAACGTTCTGGCGAGTCGTTTTTTGGAGTGTTCGCGGGCTTTTTCCTCCGTCATCTGAATAATCAGCATATCAGCAGGATCGCAAATCACGTTGTAAATCACCCAGCCGTCAATCAGGCCGATAGTCTTGCCGGTTCGTGCCGGGCCAACAAATATCACTGCGTCGTATTCACGCGAGGCCAGGCAGTTCATCGGCTCAATAACATACGGTGCCACCAGCGGATCCCACGGGACTGAGTTCCCTGCCCCCATGGGCACCCGCATATACTGAGCAACGGCATCAGCAACCCGCATTCGTCTCGGTGCGCGAAGGATATAACCTGAATCGGTTCGTGCTGCCTTTGCGGTTTCCTGATTCAGCATTACTCCTCCTGCTGTAATTCCTCCTCATCATCCGCACCTGCTTCAGTCACCCGCAGGGCTATCTGATCGCGCAGATCATCAATAATGGACTGAACACGGCTCACAGCGGCAGGCTGCAGGCCGCAGTCACGTTCAAGAATATCCGGTAATGTCTCCAGCACCTGCACGACCGCTTTTGCCCAGATGGCAAACTCCCGTCTGACATCACTGGCCGGAATGAGTTGTGCCGTTTCCTGTTCGAACTTAAGACGCTCACGTTCAGACTGATACCAGGCTTTGCGTTCATGTGGATCCATTTCGCCCTCAGCAACCGGCGGTGGTAACCCCATAAATTCAGTCAGAATATCGGTCAACCGGTATAGCTTGAGTTTGTCATGTCCACCAGCGGGACGAATGTTTTTCAGTCTTGCCACGACAGTCTGGCGGTGCAGACCAGATAAAGCCGCCAGTTGATTAATATTCAGCACCAGGTTTTTCAACTCATGATCCATATTTCCTCCGGAGAGCTTTAAACATGCATCGTGCGAACAACTTTAAGAAAACGCGTTCGATGTCGAACAAAAAACACTCAATTCGACATACAAAAAACAAACAACCATTAATAATCAATAAGATGTAAAGATGATGGTGGCCGATAAAAATGCAAAAACTAGCCTTTTTCCGCGACGCTCCCGCCCCGTGGCAAGACCCCCCACCGGGAGGACCCGTCAGCCTGACAGCTCTGACGAACGTCTGATACCGCGCCTTGCATGAATGGCATCGGGATAATCCAGAAAGGTATAGCATCGTACCCACAAGAATCTGTGTGAGTGTCCTGTTTCTTCCACCCCCGCACAGGACTGGCGAGCATGAGGGACAAACCCGCGAATCATTAGCGCGGTAAAAACCCGGTGTGCATCGTTTTTGATTATTCCCGCACACTCGCGCAGAAGGAGTTCCCCGTCGGGCTACGGTCTCTGTTAATGGGGGAATACGGCGACGATACGGCGCACAGAAATAGATCAGAAATCTATTGCCCACAATCCACATAAAGGCAATACATTGCATGAGCACAGGTAATCGCCTATGCTCATGTATTGGCATTCTTTTGCCGCCGGCGAATCTTCAGCGGATTATCCTTGGCCGGTTTTTTATCTGAGGCATTGCTCGCTAATATATAGCTGTGCCCCCTCCAGTTGTTTTTGCATCAATATCAGCCGCTCTCTGAGGGTGAAATAATCCCGTTCAGCGGTGTCTGCCAGTCGGGGGGAGGCTGCATTATCCACGCCGGAGGCGGTGGTGGCTTCACGCACTGACTGACAGACTGCTTTGATGTGCAACCGACGACGACCAGCGGCAACATCATCACGCAGAGCATCATTTTCAGCTTTCGCATTGGCTAATTCTCTCGAGTACTTTGCATCGAGCGCAGCAACATCACGTTGACGCTTCTGCATATCAGCGATGATGGATGCGGCTTTATCGCGCTGCTCTTTGTAGGTCATGGCGTTATCACGGTAATGATTAACAGCCCATGACAGGCAGACGATGATGCAGATAACCAGAGCGGAGATAATCGCGGTGACTCTGCTCATACCTCAATCTCTCTGACCGTTCCGCCCGCTTCTTTGAATTTTGCAATCAGGCTGTCAGCCTTATGCTCGAACTGACCATAACCAGCGCCCGGCAGTGAAGCCCAGATATTGCTGCAACGGTCGATTGCCTGACGAATATCGCCGCGGTCAATCATCGGTAAAGCGCCACGCTCTTTAATCTGCTGTAATGCCACTGAGTCCTGGCTTCTGGGAGAGAAGTCTTTCAGCCCAAGCTGCTTGCGGTAAGCATCCCACCAACGTGAAAGAAGTTGATAACGGCCTGCAGCTGTTGATTTGAGTTTCGGGTTTAGCGTGACAAGTTTGCGAGGGTGATCGGAGTAATCAGTGAAGAGTTCGCCACCGACAATAACGTCATAACCGTGGTTACGTGTCGGTTGTCGCCCGTTATCCGTTCCTTCTGACCAGGCCACCATATCAAGGAAAGCTTTACGCTGAGGATTTAGTACCTGCATAAATTACTCCTTCGAGCTACCAAATTTGTTACCGATTACTCGCATTGCAGCCCCACGAATAGCATCGACACCGATCAGCCCAACGCCGCCACCAATGGCAACAGAAAGAGATTTAGGCCATCCGACATACTCAAGAGCGGATGCAAAAGTCAGCGTCAGAGCACCACAGAGCAAAATCTCGAGCGTTTTTCGCTTCCAGCCACCACCACCGCCAAAATAGGCAATGCGCAAGCCAGCCATAACGATCGACATAATCACTGCGCCCAGCGGTGTGTCTCCACGCCACCAGCTCTGAAACAACTCCAGCCAGTCCGGCCAGGTATTTGGGTTATGAGGCATTTGTAGTTATCTCTCACCTCGCTGATACAGCAGGTGCAAATTGAGGAAACATCATGTTCCGCAAATCAGAAGCGGAAACGTCAAAGAAGCCGAGTCAAAGGATAACTGCGGGATAAACCAAGCCCAACGAACAACCAGGCCCAGAAACGACAAAACCCGCTCATCGGCGGGTTTAAGCTGTGTGGCGAAGTAACCACTCTTAACACATTACATGATAAAATGCGGACCGCGTTAGTAATATTTTTCTCATATATTGGGTTCACTACATGCGACATAATTTTTCTAAAGACACTATAAAAAAATTAGCAGAGCGGGCAGCATTCATTTGTTCAAACCCTTCATGCCCTAGATTGACCATTGGCCCATCAATTGATGGCAATAAATCAATCAAGACAGGAGTTGCTGCTCACATATGTGCAGCATCTCCTGATGGCCCACGCTATGACATGTCACAATCAGAAACAGAAAGGAAGTCAATTAACAATGGCATATGGCTGTGTGCTACTTGTTCTGTATTAATAGATAAGAATCAGGGGCTAGACTATCCGGCACCTGTATTAAGAAAATGGAAAAAAGATCATGAAAGCCTTATAAGCTCCTGTCTTGAAGGTTCGATTAATATTACCTTCGATGCTTTGAAATATATTCAACAGCATGATGAAAGAAATCTGGCAAAAAAGATTATAAATGAATTGGATGATAAAGGGGCTTTGTTCGTAGAATATCATCTTGAAAACCCCTGTTTTGTTGCCGAATCACTCAAAGAGTTAAGAACCTGTTTGACCTCTTTGCTTTCTCAAATCCCAGATGAATCACCTCTATTTATCGTTTGCAAGTCAATTCGAGAAGCATGCCGTTATTATATGAACAACACTTCTAAAGACGCAGGGATTAAAGAGTTAGAATTTTCGTTGGGAGCTGTCAGAAAAATCGTAGGTATCAACGTTAAAAGAATATCAGAAACCTACGGGGTTAAACCTAGCCCACAATTATCTACCATAATGCCAGATTAAATCTGTTACGCAGCAACAAAGTTAAACTCTATGTTGCTGCCTTAATTTTATTACTCCATTTCTAAACGAATATCCAGCATCGAGAGACAACCATCTATAAACCCTTCAGCCAACTGTATCTCTATACGTATCAATTTCTCATCTTTTTTGTATGCTTTTGCTATCTTCCTTTTCGAGATGCCATACAGGTAATGAGCCACAATCAGAGAGTGCTCATATGGTTTTCTCTTCTTAAGAAGAGCAAGACAACCTTCAATAATTAATGCATCACTATCTGAACAAGCCTGACGTGTTTTGCTTGTATAGGGAAGAAGCCCTTTAAACCCAGCAGCTATAGGAGAATAGTCTACTCCAGAACTATCACTCGCCGCCCATGCTCCCCAACGATCCAGAACCATCTGAATATCACGCATCAACTTTCTCCACAAAATCAGGCCAGCACGCCAGTTGCCAGTGCACGATCGATAAAACGAAATATCAGCTCCAGCTGGGAGCCATATTTCTCTTCAAATGCCACGGTATCCGCATGCAGCTCGTCGTGATGCTTTCTGCACA
>OBUV01000191.1_pt1 | contig 16064 bp, 19 predicted proteins | sample 1475971 | NCBI WGS metagenome assembly OBUV01 (sample SAMEA2579962, study PRJEB22360) | human gut metagenome | biome: human gut; feature: human-associated habitat; material: faeces | place: Denmark | collected 2008/2010
GGCCAGCCGGTAAAGGAAGCGCTGGCCGTATTTAAGGAACTGCTGGAGGAGTTTAAATCGCTGTAGTGAAAAGAGGGGAGCAGGGATGAATCTGTATCAGATGATCTTCAAGAGAAGATCCATTCGAAAATTTAAATATGAAGCGGTACCGGAACAGCTTATAAAGGATGTCCTGGCGTTTGCAGACCGTGTGGCCACACTCTGCCCGGAGATTTCCACAAAGATGGAGATTAAGGAAAATATAGGGAAGGATCTTCCTGTAAAGGGTCTCTGGAAGGTGGAAGCACCATATTATCTGGTGTTTTATTCGGAAGAGAAGGATGGCTGGATGATGAATGCAGGATACGTTCTGGAGCCTGTTCTTCTGTATATGACCGGCAAGGGACTGGGAACGTGCTACTTAGGCAGTACCAGGATTCCCGGACCGGAGCCTGCCGGGATGAAGACGGCCGTTGCCGTGGCGTTTGGATATCCCAGATCCCTGCTGTACCGTGATCCGGCTACGGCAAAGCGCCTTCCGTTAAAAGAACTCTGCGTGTTCAAGGATGAGATCGGCGAACCGCTGAAGAATATCCTGAAGGCTGTTCGACTGGCACCTTCGGCCATGAATACGCAGCCGTGGCGCTTTATCGTTTACCACGACAGAATCTATATTTTCTCCTGCAGGGAATTTCTTCCTTCCCAGACCATGGTGGCGATGAGGGATTTGAGTATGGGAATCATGCTGTCCCATCTGTCCATCGCGGCGGAAGAACTGTGGCTGAATTTAAAGATCGAAGTAGAAGAACAGATGGTAAAGAAGTCTTATAAGAGCGGTGCCTATGTGGCGACAGCTTTTCTGCTGGAATAAGGAGTGTCCGTGTCCAACTCACGGGCCGGGGTGGAATCCCTGATAAAAATTGAAACGTGAAGATAAAAAAGGGGACAGCCCCCTTCGGAAATTCCGCTGTCTGCAGAAACGGCAGGCGGTCCGGTCCGGTGGGCTGTCCTCTTTTTGGTATCATAGAATATGGTTGATCCCGGTAAGGAAAGCGGGAATATGTGTTATTCGATGGTGATGTAGTGGTTTTCCTCGATCTGCTTCGGAGCTTCCTTCGGAACGGTCAGCTTTAAGATGCCATTGTCGAAGGCCGCCTTAATATCTTCCTGGCGCAGCTGGGAACCAACATAGAAGCTTCTCTTGCAGGAGCCGCTGTAGCGTTCCTTGCGGATAAAGTTTTTGTTCTCACTGTCTTCGGAAGAGCCTGACGCCTCGGCGTAGATGGTCAGATAGCCATCCTTTAATTCAGCACGCACGTTCTCCTTCTTGTATCCGGGAAGTTCCACGTCAATGATATAATTGGTTCCGTCATCTTCAATATCAGTTCTCATAAGCGTTGTTCTGTTCTGTACAGAATCGTTAAAAAATGGATCATTGAAAAATTCATCGAATAAATTATTTCTTCTGGATAATAACATAGGTTCATCCTCCTTATTTATCTGCACCGCGTTTGATGCGGTGTTGTTGTTTGATTTGTTCTAGGTGTAATATAACACAAATTGTTAGCACTGTCAATAGGTGAGTGCTAATTTTCTTCAATTGAATTTTCACGGCTTAAATGCGGCGGGTAACGGCGAGAAAGACGCTTGAAACAGCCTCCTACTTATGATAGAATTGGTAAGAATAGAGAAAATGTGAGGAACGAAGGAGGAGACTATGATTAATCAGTTGATTCAGAAGATTCAAGAAACAAAGGCCCCCATCTGTGTTGGACTGGATCCGATGCTTGGATATATACCGGAGCATGTGACGAGAAAGGCATTCGATGAGTTTGGTGAGACGCTGGAAGGTGCCGCAGAGGCGATCTGGCAGTTTAATAAAGAAATCGTGGATCATGTCTGTGACATTATTCCATCAGTTAAGCCGCAGATCGCCATGTATGAGCAGTTCGGCATCGAAGGGCTTAAGATATATAAGAGAACGGTTGATTACTGTCAGGAGAAGGGACTTCTCGTGATTGGCGATGCGAAGAGAGGGGATATCGGTTCTACCTCCGCCGCGTATGCTACGGCACATATCGGCCATGTGAAAGTGGGCGGCAGCATTCTGACCGGCTTTGGCACCGATTTTCTGACTGTCAATCCGTATCTCGGCACGGATGGAGTGAAGCCGTTTGTCGATGTGTGCAAAGAGGAGGACAGAGGACTCTTCATACTGGTAAAGACCTCCAATCCTTCCAGCGGTGAATTCCAGGATCAGCTGATCGGCGGAAGGCCGCTGTACGAGCTGGTAGCAGACAAGGTAGTGGAATGGGGCGCGGACTGTATGGACGGCGCTTACAGCAACGTCGGAGCCGTAGTGGGAGCAACCTATCCGGAGATGAGCCGGATCTTAAGAAAACTGATGCCGAATACGTACTTCCTGGTACCGGGATACGGTGCGCAGGGCGGAACGGCTGAAGACCTTAAGTACTGTTTCAATGAAGACGGACTCGGTGCAATCGTCAACTCCTCCAGAGGCATCATCGCCGCATATAAGCAGGAGAAATACGCGAAGTTCGGCGCAGAGCATTTCGGTGAAGCCTCCAGACAGGCGGTCATCGATATGGTTTCCGATATCAACAGCGTACTGTAGGAGGAATCATGGCTCAGAGAAAAGTAACAGCCTTTGTGGACCGTCAGGAAAGGCTGACAGAAGATGTGTACAGCATGTGGATCCGGGAGGAGGAGATGGCTGCCCAGGCAAAGCCGGGACAGTTTATTTCTGTGTATACAAAGGACGGAGCAAAACTGCTTCCGCGCCCGATCAGCATCTGTGAGACGAGTAAAGAAACCGGTAAGCTGCGGATCGTATACAGGACCGTTGGAGCGGGAACGGAAGAATTTTCCCGTTACCAGGCGGGCGCCCCCGTCGATATTATGGGACCTCTCGGCAATGGATTCCCGCTGGAGGAAGCTGCAGAAGGAAAGACCGCTTTTTTGATCGGCGGAGGAATCGGAATTCCTCCCATGCTGGAACTGGCGAAGCAGCTACACTGTAAAAAAGAAGTGATTTTAGGATATCGCGACGTTCTGTTTCTAAATGAGGAATTTTCTCCTTACGGGGATGTGGTTCTTGCAACAGAAGACGGCAGCGCCGGTACAAAGGGCAATGTCATTGACGCGATCAGAGAACGCGGGTTAAAGGCGGATGTAATCTTTGCATGCGGCCCTACGCCGATGCTGCGCGCGTTAAAAGAATTTGCCGCTTCAGAGAACATCACCTGTTTTCTGTCTCTTGAGGAGAAGATGGCATGCGGAATCGGAGCGTGTCTGGCCTGTGTCTGCAAAACAAAGAATGTGGATGAACATTCTCATGTTCACAATGCAAGAATCTGTAAAGACGGGCCGGTATTTCGGGCAGAGGAGGTAGAACTCTGATGAATATGAAGGTGAACTTAGCCGGTGTGGAACTGAAAAATCCGGTCATGACGGCATCCGGTACCTTTGGGTCCGGAGCAGAATACGGTGAGATGGTGGATTTAAACGGTTTAGGAGCGGTTGTGACCAAGGGTGTGGCCAATGTACCGTGGCCCGGCAATCCGACGCCCAGAATCGCGGAGACGTACGGCGGCATGATCAATGCGATCGGTCTGCAGAATCCGGGAATTGAAGTATTTGCAAAGCGGGATATTCCGTTTTTAAGGCAGTATGACACGAAGATTATCGTTAATGTCTGCGGCAGAACCACGGAGGATTATGTGGAAGTGGTGGAACGCCTCGGGGATGAACCGGTGGATATGCTGGAAATCAATATTTCGTGTCCCAATGTGAAGGAAGGCGGCATCGCCTTCGGACAGGATCCGAAAGCAGTGGAGGCCATCACCAGAGAGGTAAAGAAACATGCGAAGCAGCCGGTTATCATGAAGCTGAGCCCAAACGTAACGGATATCACCGTCATGGCGAAGGCGGCGGAGGCGGGCGGCGCCGATGTGATCTCTCTGATCAATACGCTGACAGGCATGAAGATCGATATAAACCGCAGAACCTTTGCAGTGGCCAATAAGACGGGCGGATTATCCGGCCCGGCGGTGAAGCCGGTTGCGGTCCGCATGGTGTATCAGGCGGCGAACGCCGTGAAGATTCCCATCATCGGCATGGGCGGCATTATGAATGCAGAGGATGCGCTGGAGTTTATTCTGGCGGGAGCCACGGCAGTTTCCGTGGGAACGGCCAACTTCCATAACCCATATGCCACAGCTGAGGTTGTAAGCGGAATCGAAAATTATATGAAGAAGTACAACATAGAAGATATCAATGAGTTAGTCGGAGCCGTTCGGTAAGAAGCCCGATTTCAGGAGGGACGATAAGATGGAACAGTATAAGCAGGAATTTATAGAGTTTATGGTAGACAGCAACGTGCTGAAGTTTGGAGATTTTACGTTAAAGAGCGGGAGAAAGTCTCCATTTTTTATGAATGCAGGAGCCTATGTGACAGGAGCACAGCTTAAGAAGCTGGGTGAGTATTATGCGAAAGCCATCCATGATAATTTCGGGGACGAGTTTGATGTGCTGTTTGGACCGGCATACAAGGGAATTCCGTTAAGCGTGGCGACCACCATCGCTTACCATGAATTATATGGGAAAGAGATCAGATACTGTTCGAACCGGAAGGAAGCAAAGGACCACGGAGACGCAGGAATTCTTCTGGGCAGTCCGATTCAGGACGGTGACCGCGTGGTGATTATCGAGGATGTGACCACATCCGGCAAGTCGATCGAAGAGACATTTCCGATTATCAAGGCTCAGGGAGATGTGACGATTCTCGGTCTGATGGTTTCCTTAAACCGTATGGAAAAGGGAAAAGGGGATAAGAGTGCTCTCGACGAGATTCATGAAAAGTATGGTTTCCATGCAAAAGCCATCGTTACCATGGCAGAAGTTATCGAATATCTGTATAATAAAGAATATAACGGAAAGATTATGATTGATGATACTTTAAAGGCGGCGATTGACGCCTATTACGAAATCTACGGCGTAAAGTAAGGAGAGCTGAATATGGAGAGAGTTTATAAGACCATGAGAAATGCAGGCGCGCTTAATATTGTAATCGGCATTATTATTACAGTGGCAGGCTTAAGTGTCGGCATCATGTCTATCATCAATGGTGCTGTTCTGCTTAAGAGAAAATCCGAGATTACGTTTTAAATGGGGCATTTATGATAAAAAATACAACAAAACGACAGAAGCTGGGTTGGGTGATTTTCATCGTTTACCTGATTTTTTTGGCGTACTTCCTGTTCTTCTCCGAGGACTTTGGGCGGGGAAGCCATCTGCAGGAGGAGTACGCCTATAATCTGGTGCCGTTCAAGGAGATCAGGCGTTTTATTGTGTACTGGCACGTGGTAGGAATCCGGTCGTTTTTGCTGAATATTGTGGGTAATGTTGTTGGATTTATGCCATTTGGATTTTTTCTTCCGGTCATCAGCCGCAGGAGCCGTCACTGGTATAACACCGTGCTGTTAAGTTTTCTGTTCAGCCTCTGCATCGAGACGGTGCAGCTGATATGGAAGGTGGGCAGCTTCGACGTGGACGATATGATTCTCAACACCCTTGGCGGATTACTCGGCTTTGTGTTCTACAAAATTGTACAGACGATACGAGTGAGGAGGAAGCGGCGTGCAGCAGCAGAAAAAAGTATCCTATATTAGGAAACCATTTGCAAGGAGAAGCTTTATGGCCATCGGGCTTGCTGCCGCCGCATTGATTCTCGCGGTCATCGGTGTGGCAAGCTCGGTCATGACGGCAGGGAACGCAGAGCTGAATGTGGCGGCGGTTTGTTTCTGCAGCTTTTTAATTGCCATTGTTTCCCTGATTTATGGGGCGCTTTCTTTTTTGGAAAAGGAGAAGAAGTACATACTGTCCAAGATAGGGATGGCTGTCAGCGGCCTTCTGATTATCGTATGGACGGTTCTGATTATCATTGGATTTGGAGGATGACGATGAAGTATTGTGACAGATTCAAAGAAGAAAATGAGAGCGTGATGGAGCGGTTCCAGCTTTCCATGGAGCGGATTCATGCCATAGAGAGTGAGGAGACGGTGGAAGAACCGTACCGCTCTTATTTCCGGAAGATGGCGTCATTTATTGGAATGCTCGGAGCGTATCGCGAGCAGCTGGAAGGCGGACTGCTGGAGAATGCCTCTCTGGAAGAACTGAAAGCCTGGAATCACAGGCTCTATGAGGACATTCTCCCTCAGAACTACGAAACCAGCTATGGAAATCCACAGTATGCAGTCTCCGCTCTGGGAGAGGAGTATGGACAGCTTTTTTCCTATCTCTACAAGGAAATCCGGGGCGGGATTCTTTTTGCTGCGGAGAACAGGCTGACGGATATCACCATTTTAAATGAGACAGTGATTGAGATCTATAATATGTTCGAGGAGACAGTGCCACCAGCCGCCAGTGTAAAGGATGTGCTCTACTGGTTTGTCAGCGATTACTGCGATTATACGGTGACTTACCGCATCAGAGAAGGGGTGGATCCTGCTCTGACCTTTGCAAAGGATATTATCATGGACAGCGATTTAAACGACCTGCGGTATTTATACCGGTTTGGCGATTATATCTCCGAGTCCGAGCTGCTGGTGGCACAGTTTATGAATTCACTTCCGGAGGAGACGGTGCAGCTTATGGCGGATACGTACACGGAGGGCTACCGGAAGGGCTTTGAAGTGATGGGACGCGATCTGTCGAAAAAGAGCGCGGTGCAGATCCGGTATGAGCTGGGCTTTGAACGCATGGTGAAGGCGGCAATCCGGAATTTCCGTGAGATGGGGCTGGATACGATTCTTTCCCGCTCCGCGGTGTGGTCTGTGAATCAGAAGGCAGGAAGGAAGGTGGGCTATTACGGCACGCCTGCCAACCGTCAGTATGAGTACGATCACCGCTACGACGAGGCGATTTATTTAAACAAGGCGTTTACCGACAGGAAGGCTTCCGTTCTGCGGGTTGCCTATGAGCAGTATAAAAAAGAGGCCGCAGCCTATGCGGGGCCGGCTGTGATTGAGACCTTCGGGCAGGAGGGCTTCCAGCCTGTTAATAAGAAGGAGGCAAACCGTCTGGATGGCAGACAGGAGAAGCTGAGTGCAAAGGCAGCCAATGAGGCAGCGGTGATTACCAATGAGTATATTCCCGGTGATGAAACAAGCTTTACGATCATCGCATTCCCGGTGCCGGAGATCGGTCGCGGCAGTCACGGTGAATGGGATGCAGAGAGTGCCGGTGAGCGTTTCAAAAAGATATTCGAGGAGACTATCGCGATCAACACGCTGGACTATGAAAAGTATAAGACGATTCAGCAGACGATCATCGATGCACTGGATGAGGCGGAATACGTGGAAGTGAAGGGAAAGGGAGACAACCGGACCGATCTGCGCGTGAGCCTGCATGAACTGGGAGACAGGGAAAAAGAGACGAATTTTGAAAACTGTGTGGCGGATGTCAACATTCCGCTGGGCGAGGTATTTACGTCCCCGAAGCTCTGCGGGACGCAGGGAACGCTGTTTGTCGGAACCGTGTATATCGGTGATTTTCAGTTTAAGAATCTCTCCATGACATTTGAGGACGGAATGATCAAAGCGTATTCCTGCGATAATTTTGAAGATCCAAACGAGGGCAGGGCGCTGGTAAAACAGATGATACTGAAGAACCACGACACGCTTCCCATGGGCGAGTTTGCCATCGGAACCAATACGACGGCGTACGCCATGGCCGAACGGTATGGGATTCTCGACAAGCTTCCGATTCTGATCGTGGAGAAGATGGGACCGCATTTTGCGGTTGGCGATACGTGCTACAGCTGGGCCGAGGACAGCGCCGTGTATAATCCGAACGGCAAGGAAATCATTGCAAGAGACAATGAGATTTCCATTCTGAGGAAGGAAGATTTGTCGAAGGCATATTTCAGCTGCCATACGGATATCACGATCCCTTATTCGGAACTGGATACGATCGATGCGGTGAGAACGGATGGCAGCAGGATTTCGATCATCGCTGACGGGCGGTTTGTGCTTCCTGGTGTCGGGGAGCTGAATGTCCCGTTGGATAAGGAACAGGGAAAGCCGGATAATAAATAAGAAGCAGAAGAGAAAAACAGAATGTGCCGGGAAGGTGATACGGGACGGCACATTCTGTTTTCTTTTTTGTTTTCTGATTGCATCGAGCTCTTAAACTGAACGCTTAAATTGAGCGCTTAAGCTGAGCTGAAGAAGTGTATGATTACATTGTTTTCTGCAGAATCATTCGAAATACGAACAGGACTACCACGTAGACTGCCAGAATGATCAGCAGTGTCTTAAGGATGAGAATGCTGATGAATCCGCTGATCAGGATGCCGATATAGAGCAGGAGCAGCATGGTATATCCGGCGTAAGCCCAGCTGCGAAGTCCCAGCATACGGTTCCTCTCATCAGTTTCGTAGATCTCCCGTTCTTTTCTTATCTCAGGCTTCTTTAAATAGCGGACATTTTTAATGATCGTTGCGGCTGCGGCGAAGAACAGACCGAACCCGGTTCCCATATAGAAGCCCGGAATGAAATCATAGTGGTCGGCGGCCATGTACAGGACGGGAATCTGATCGCCTGCCAGGAAGGAAAGGGCGATGGTGATCACGCCCAGCACCATGAGAAAGCAGCTGGCAGTGATTCTGGTCTTGCATTTCTTTTCAAAGTTAATGGGACTGTCAATAAATAAATTGTTCAGCAGCATGGTTTTATTCCTCCTCGAATAAGAATATTTCTTCAATGTTCATGTGAAAATATACGGCGATCTTGTGGGCCAGCTGGAGAGAGGCGTTATACTTGCCGTTTTCCAGGGATATGATGGTCTGCCTCGTTACGCCCAGAGCATCCGCCAGTTCTTCCTGTGTGATCCGCGATTGTTTTCTCAACTCCTGTATTCTTGTCTTCACTTACACAACACTTCCCTTTCTTTTATTCCCGCAGGCAGCGAGCCAGACGGACACGCCTGAGTGTTTCTTTGGCGGCTCATATAAAGGTAATGAGCCAGGCTCTGTGTCTGCGGGGTTTTGTTGTTAAAAGTAATGTTTCCTTTACATTTTTAGTATAGCACGCTTTACATTGCTTGTAAAGTGTATTTTACAATTTTTGTAAAGGAAGTTTTACATTATTGAATATACGGGTATTTTTAAGAAAATTATTGACGGGAGCATAAAAAGCTAGTATTATAATTATAAGTAAAGACTGATTTGTAAGCTTTATATATTAATATAACTAATGAAAAGCATAACCGTTAATAATGAAAGGAGATTTACTATGGCAAAGGTAGCTATTGTTATGGGCAGTGATTCCGATATGCCTGTTATGGCGCAGGCTGCAGACGTTCTTGAGAAACTGGGTGTTGATTTTGAAATAACTGTTATTTCGGCTCACAGGGAGCCTGATATATTCTTTGAGTATGCCAAGACAGCGGAAGCGAGAGGTGTGAAGGTGATGATCGCGGGAGCAGGTAAGGCGGCCCATCTTCCGGGCATGTGCGCGGCGCTTTTCCCGATGCCGGTCATCGGAATTCCGATGAAGACTTCCGATCTCGGCGGTGTGGACTCTCTCTATTCCATCGTACAGATGCCGTCCGGCATACCGGTTGCCACGGTTGCGATTAATGGAGGAACGAACGCGGGAATTCTCGCGGCGAAGATCCTGGCTGCGTCTGATGAGGCGCTGCTCGGCAGATTAAAGGAGTATTCCGAGAATTTGAAGAATGATGTGGTAAAGAAAGCGGAGAAGCTGGATCAGATCGGATACAAAGAGTATCTGGCACAGATGAAGAAATAAGCCGTGGAGTGCGTTGCGTGCTCATGACAAGGAGGAAAAGAAATGGATTACAAGAATGCCGGTGTGGATATTGAGGCTGGATATAAGTCAGTAGAGTTAATGAAGGAACACGTAAAGGGAACCATGAGACCGGAGGTATTAGGCGGGATCGGCGGCTTTTCGGGAGCATTTTCCATGAGCGCATTTAAAGAGATGGAGAAACCGACTCTTGTTTCCGGAACTGACGGCGTAGGAACGAAGCTAAAGCTTGCATTTCTTATGGATCAGCATAATACGGTAGGTATCGACTGTGTTGCCATGTGTGTCAATGATATTGCCTGTGCAGGAGGAGAACCCTTATTCTTCCTGGATTACATTGCCTGCGGAAAGAATTTTCCGGAGAAGATTGCGGATATCGTTGGCGGCGTGGCGGATGGCTGCAAACAGGCCGGTGCGGCCTTAATTGGCGGAGAGACAGCGGAGATGCCGGGCTTTTATCCGGAGGATGAATATGATCTGGCCGGTTTTGCGGTTGGTGTTGTAGATGAAAAAAATCTGATTACAGGAAAAGACTTAAAGGCCGGCGATGTGTTGATCGGCATGGCTTCCTCCGGTGTACACAGCAACGGTTTTTCTCTTGTGCGCAAGGTATTCGAGATGACGAAGGAGAGTCTGGATACGTATTACGATGAGCTGGGGGGAACCTTAGGAGAGACCCTGATCGCTCCGACGAAAATATATGTGAAGGCTTTAAAGAGTGTGAAGGACAGCGGAGTTACGATCAAGGCCTGCAGCCATGTGACCGGCGGCGGTTTCTATGAGAACATTCCGCGCATGCTTCCGGACGGTGTCAGAGCAGTCATTAAAAAGGACAGCTATGAGATTCCGGCAATCTTTAAGCTTCTGGCTGAAAAAGGCAGCATCGAAGAAGAAATGATGTACAATACGTATAACATGGGGATCGGTATGGTTCTGGCGGTTGATCCGTCTGCGGTGGATACCGCGATGGAGGCCATCCGTGAGGCTGGTGAGACTCCATATGTGATTGGCAGCGTGGAAGCAGGAGAAAAGGGAGTGACCTTATGCTGAGAGTCGGCATTCTGGTATCCGGCGGCGGAACGAATCTCCAGGCCATATTAGACCGGCTGGACGACGGGAGTCTTACCAATGTGAGCGTGGAAGTGGTGATCAGCAATAACCGCAGTGCTTACGCGCTGGAACGGGCGAAGAACCATGGAATCGAGACTGCGGCCATCTCTCCGAAGGAGTTCGGAACCAGGGAGGAATTTAACGAGGCATTTCTGTCAAAGGTGGATGAGTACCATCTCGATCTGATTGTGCTGGCTGGGTTCCTTGTAACGATTCCGGAGGCGATGACCAGAAAATATAAGAATCGCATCATTAATATTCATCCTTCCCTGATTCCGTCTTTCTGCGGAGTGGGCTATTACGGCTTAAAGGTTCACGAGGCGGCCTTAAAGCGTGGGGTGAAGGTGACCGGAGCCACGGTGCACTACGTGGACGAGGGAGTGGACAGCGGCCCGATTCTTTTACAGAAGGCAGTTGAAGTGAAGGACGGAGATACGCCGGAGATTCTTCAGAGACGTGTGATGGAGGAGGCGGAGTGGGTGATTCTGCCTCAGGCTATTCAGATGATTGCAAACTCATAAGAAGTTCAGGAGGCGGATGATGAAAGTACTGATTGTTGGAAGCGGCGGAAGAGAGCACGCGATCGCGTGGAAGGTGGCAGGGAGTCCGAAGGCAGATAAGATTTACTGCGCTCCGGGCAATGCCGGTATCGCTGAATATGCGGAATGTGTGCCGATCGGCGCCATGGAATTCGATAAGCTGGCGGCGTTTGCGAAGGAAAATCAGATAGATTTAACTGTGATTGGTATGGATGATCCGCTGGTAGGCGGCATCGTGGATGTATTTGAGAAGGAAGGGCTTCGCGTGTTCGGACCCAGAAAGAACGCGGCGATTCTCGAGGGATCCAAGGCATTTTCCAAGGACCTGATGAAGAAATACCATATTCCGACGGCGGGCTATGAGACCTTTGATACTCCGGAGGCGGCGCTTCAGTATCTGGAAACGGCCGAGATGCCCATCGTACTGAAAGCGGATGGTCTTGCTCTCGGAAAGGGCGTTCTGATCTGTAATACGAGGGAAGAGGCAAGGGAAGGCGTCAGGACACTGATGCTGGATAAGCAGTTCGGCTCCGCCGGCGACCGCATCGTGGTTGAGGAGTTTATGACCGGGCGAGAAGTATCTGTGCTGTCTTTTGTGGATGGAGATACGATAAAGATCATGACCTCGGCACAGGATCACAAGCGGGCGAAAAACGGGGATCAGGGGTTAAATACCGGCGGTATGGGAACCTTTTCGCCCAGCCCGTTCTATACAGAGGAGGTTGACGCCTTCTGCCGGAAATACGTATATCAGGCGACGGTAGACGCGATGAAGGCGGAGGGAAGACCGTTTAAGGGAATCATCTTCTTTGGGCTGATGCTCACCGAGAAGGGACCGAAGGTTCTGGAATACAATGCGAGATTCGGCGATCCGGAGACGCAGGTCGTACTGCCGCGTATGAAGAATGATATTTTGGAAGTGTTCGAGGCCTGTGTGGACGGCACGCTGGATCAGATTCAGCTGGAGTTTGAGGATAACGCGGCAGTCTGCGTTGTGCTGGCTTCCGACGGGTATCCGGAGCACTACGAAAAGGGATATCCGATCAGCGGATTCGAGAATTTTAAGGGGCGTGACGGATACTATGTATTCCATGCCGGAACAAAGTTTGACGGGGAAGGCCGGGTCGTGACCAACGGCGGACGTGTGCTGGGCGTGACTGCGAAAGGCGAGAATTTAAAGCAGGCGCGGGAAAATGCGTATCGGGCGACGGAATGGATTACATTTGGGAATAAGTATATGAGAGATGATATTGGGAAGGCGATTGATGAGGTCTAGTCAGTCATTTGGATGACGCTTGTGGTGTTTGGAGAAAAGTAAGAGCAAAGCCACAAGATATAGTGGTTTTGAGGCTAAAAATGGGCTAAAGTCATGCTTTTTTCGGCTGTGTTTTATGAGGCTGAAAATGGCAAAGTGTGGATGACATACCCCGGTTCGAGGATTTTGAACCGGGGTTTTGCTGTGTTTAAAGAGGAAATGTGATAACCAAAAAGTTTTGGAAAGTGGTGATAACCGGCAAAACTTAGTTTATTTATTGGCCAGCAGGTGTTTTTTAGAGAAAGAAAAAGCAAGCCCACGTCTCAAGATTGAGGGACAGGGGAGTTGAAGTGTCGAAGACAGTTATTTATAGGAAGTCCTAAAACATAGACTGTCTTCCTCGCTGCGCCACACTGATCATAGATCTGCAATGCAATGTTAATCTTATCTCTTGAATACATACTGCTTTAGTTTCTTGCGGAGCTCCGGGAAGTCCGGAAAAATGTTCGCACCTCACTTCAATTTTCCCGGAATATATGAAAAGACCAACATATATTTACATTGCGCAGAAACTTGTCGGTTTTCATATGAAAACAAAACAGACTTTTCTATGTTTAACAATTGTTACATTTAACATTTTATACTACTACTTAGAGATAGTTGAATTCCCGCTTCTATTAAGTGCATCATTTGCTCTATTATATTGTCGATGGGCACTACTTTTCCATCAGAATACCACTTAGTTAAAGCCCCGATAATTGCGCTTATATAGAATTCAAAAATGTAATCAAATCCAGTAGTATCGTATTCTTTATATATTAATAAAAAACGATTATATATATTGTTTCATTTTACTTTCATATTGGCTTGTAATCTTATTATTTAGAAGTGTAAATATTTTTCACCATTTTCATTATAATACTTGGAAAAATTTTTGAGTAACTCATAGGGAGAGGATATGTCGGAAAAACCTTCTGTTTTTGTTTTCCATATTTCGATAAGGGAATCCTCTTCTTTCTCCAAAAGATCATAAATATCAGAAAAATGTAAATAAAAGGTGCTGCGATATACACCAGCGCGGGGCATGGCTTGCTTGGTTAGCAAGTGCAGCATATTTAGTACACAATGTAGAAGAATATGGAATTGATTTGTTTGGCAATCTGCATCAGTTTCCAAATACAATGGTCGAGATGATGAATACAAACCCACCTGAAGTATTTTATATGGCTGTTAATATCTCTATGTTTTGGATAGCTTCACCCATTGCAGCGAGATTGGCAAGAAAGCATCCAGTAGTAGCAACGGGTATGGCTGGTGAGTTGTTCATAAATGCATTATCCCATATAACTCCTTTGGTTGGAGGAACTGGTTATACGGCAGGAACCCTGACAGCATGTATTATTTTTCTTCCGGTATCATTGTGGACATTCTACACTTGCTTTGGTAAAGAAAAACTAAGTTACAAGGTGCTTGCTACAATTATAGGAATTGCAATTGTAAGCCATTTAATTCTTATGTTATCTATTAAATTATTTGCTGCAGGAGCAATTGCAACAGTTGGAATAGTTTTGATGCAGATATGCAATGCCTGCCTAACCGTAATACTTTGGATGTGGGCAGATCATCTCTTTATGAAAAATAAAAAACAATGGATGTAGAATAGGAGAATTTACATGAAAGTAGAACTTATCGCAAATTTATCAGCAAACGGACAGTTAATATTGGCGGAGCAGTCAGTAGTTTATCAAGCTCCACAGGAGATTGCAGGAATGGGTTTTGCAAAAGCTATGGAATGAGGAAATATTGTTATGGGGCGTACAACATATGAGATGTTTATGCAAGTCATGCAAGACATTTTAGCAAACCTTGATGTTGTTGTATTATCTTCGAGAGATATAGAAGATGTCAAGACTATCGAGACAGCAGAAGAAGTTATAAATTATTTAGAGACAAAGGGGTATGAGAAAGTATGTGTTGTAGGTGGAACGAAAACATATAACGCTTTTTTGGAAACAGGACTTGCAGATGAATTATACTTTAATCTTTTCCCTGTAGTGATTAGCAGCGGTGGTACACTGGAGGGAAAAGTCTCAGAGTATTTATTAGCAGAGATGAAGGCTAACAGAGATATTGTAATGTTGCATTACAAAAAAAATAAGTAAGGCACTAAGAACGTACTACCCCACGGGCCACACTCTGGTTTGATGAACAGCAATCACATCAGGCTATTTAAGATTGGCCCTGACATTAAATCCTTCAGAATAAAGTAAAAGAAGTTATAAGATAGAAGCAAAAAACAGCGAATTAAAACACAGACATGGTATGATTTTGCATCATCATCAGATCTTGTTGGCATGTAAATGCAGGGAGAAATGGCTGTATTTGAAGTGAATAGCAGGCGAATTATTAAGATAATGGGCGAAAAATAAAGGATGTACTGGTTCAAAACAAGGCATTGTGGCTAGGAAAAATATAAAATCCACCAGAAGAATGATGTATAGTTTTTTGTTATTTGCCGTAATATTTGAAGAAAAAGTATTATTGTGTAAATGTAATTATAAAATGTTAGCATGACAAACTTTTTCAAAATACGACGTTTGCTTATATGAAGAGGGTGTCGCAAAATCATCAAAATAGATGATTGCGCGGCACCCTCATTTACCTGTTTTATGGAATATGAACAGAATCGTTCATGTTACGGATTGGAGGTGAATCCTATGGATTATGCTTACCGGATTTTGGCAGTTGATGACGAGCCTGATATTCTCCGGACGAACCGCAGGTACTTAGAAACGCAGGGATATCAGGTTGACACAGCAGCCTGCGCGTCGGATGCGCTGGAACATCTGAAAAAACAGAATTATGACGCGATCCTGTTGGATGTGCTGCTGCCCGATAGGAACGGATTTGCGCTTTGCGAGGCGATTCGGACCCTTACCTCTGCGCCCATCCTGTTTCTTAGCTGTATGGATGAGGAGGACAAAATCGAGGGACTGATGGCTGGGGGTGATGACTATATCACCAAACCATACAGCTTAAAGGAGCTGGCGGCGCGGGTATACGCCCAGGTGCGGCGCGTCTCCATGAAGAGATTTGCCATCGACCACTCGAACCAGCTTTTGCAGGTTGATGACCAGATCATCCCAATGCCCCAGAAAGAGTTTGAACTGTTTCTGTTTGGCAATACTGGCCAGATTTTCCCGGCGGCAGAACTGTATCAGCAGGTCTGCCGCACAGGGGAAATAAACAGCGCCAACACTGTGGCAGTACATATCAAGCGGCTGCGGCATAAGCTGGAGGATGTTGGGGCCGTGATTGGCCGGATCGAGA
>OBUV01000201.1_pt1 | contig 13226 bp, 10 predicted proteins | sample 1475971 | NCBI WGS metagenome assembly OBUV01 (sample SAMEA2579962, study PRJEB22360) | human gut metagenome | biome: human gut; feature: human-associated habitat; material: faeces | place: Denmark | collected 2008/2010
CTGCTCCCGCCGCTGGGCGACGTCGATTGTATTGGTGGTTTTTGTCGGTATATTGCTACTGATGGCGTTCGTGGTACTGCCTATCGCCTGGCAACAGGGCATCTACTTAATTCGCGATATGCCGGGGATGCTCAATAAGCTTTCTGACTTTGCCGCCACGTTGCCGCGCCGCTATCCGGCGTTAATGGATGCGGGCATTATTGATGCAATGGCCGAAAATATGCGCAGTCGGATGCTGACCATGGGCGATTCGGTGGTGAAAATTTCCCTCGCCTCGCTGGTCGGTTTGCTGACCATAGCCGTCTATCTGGTGCTGGTGCCATTGATGGTCTTCTTCCTGCTGAAAGACAAAGAGCAGATGCTGAACGCCGTTCGTCGGGTGCTGCCGCGCAACCGTGGACTGGCAGGACAGGTGTGGAAGGAGATGAATCAACAAATCACCAACTATATCCGCGGCAAAGTGCTGGAGATGATCGTGGTGGGGATCGCCACCTGGCTGGGGTTCTTGCTCTTTGGGCTGAACTATTCGCTGCTGCTGGCGGTGCTGGTCGGCTTCTCGGTACTTATTCCGTACATTGGCGCATTTGTGGTGACCATTCCGGTGGTTGGCGTGGCGCTATTCCAGTTTGGTGCAGGCACGGAATTCTGGAGCTGCTTCGCAGTGTATCTGATTATTCAGGCGCTGGACGGCAACCTGTTAGTACCGGTGTTGTTCTCCGAAGCGGTTAACCTGCATCCGCTGGTGATTATTTTATCGGTGGTGATCTTCGGTGGTTTGTGGGGATTCTGGGGCGTATTCTTCGCCATTCCATTGGCGACCCTGATCAAAGCCGTGATCCACGCCTGGCCCGATGGGCAAATAGCGCAAGAATAATCTTCAGCCCGACGAACTGTTTCGCCGGGCTGATTTTTCAGGATTCCTGACGTAAATAGATAGCCCGATAACACATACTCACCAGCACTGCACCGCCGATAATATTACCCAGCATCACCGGGAGCAGATTGGCGGTAATAAAATGGCTTACCGTCAGTGCCGGAAAATTGTCTGCGCTACTGTGCGCCAGTTGCCAGAAGGGGGGAGGGGCGAAATGGCGAATGGCAATGGCGAACGGAATCACAAACAAATTGGCGATACAGTGCTCAAAGCCACTGGCGACAAACAGGGTGATGGGCAAAATCATGGCGACGATTTTGTCGCATAACGAACGCCCGCAATAACTCATCCAAAGCGCCAGGCAAACCATCAGATTGCACATAATGCCGAGGCTGACAGATTCAGTAAATGTATGATGCATTTTGCCCTCGGCGCAGTGTAAAACCGCGACTCCCCACATCGCGTTTTCACTCATCACCAGCCCGGAAAACCAGATTAACAAACTGAAACAGGCAATACCTGCCAGATTACCGCAGGCCACCAGAAGTGCGTTAATCAGCCAAGTTCGCCAACTAATAACGCCCCGACTTTTTGCCATCACCGTCATTACCGACGAGGTGAACAGGCTGGTGCCGCAAACCGCCAGCAAAATAAAGCCGAGTGTAAAGCAAAGGCCGCCCACCAGATGGGTTAATGCCTGTGAAGACGGGGCATCGGCGATAACGGAAAGGTAAAAAGTAAATCCGATCGCCATAAACACGCCAGCGGACATCGCCATTAAAAAGACCGACACTTTACTGCGGGCAATTTTATGGGCGGCAATCCGTTCAGCGATTGCCGCTTTTCTGGCGCTCAACTGCAAGTCGAAAGAGAGTTTGTTTCTCATGCATACTCCTGCAAAAGCAGATTACAACACCTCGCGAACCGAGATCCCCAGACGCTGCATTCGTGACAGCAGCGTGGTGCGCTTCATCCCTAATCGTGTCGCCGCGCCACGGGGCCCGGCAACAATGCCATTGGTTTCTCGCAATACCTGAACAATGCGCTGACGTTCTTCTTCGTCATTCTCTGGCGTCGTCGGGTGCAGCAACTGCGCCATTGAACTGCGAAGCGCTGAATCTTCATTTAGCGTCGGCAGTAAACGGCTTTGTCGGACATTTAGATGTAAATTCAGACTGTTACCACGAGTCAACAGTACCGCCCGCTCAATCACGTTTTCCAGCTCGCGCACGTTGCCCGGCCAATCCCACGACATCAACTGGCGTAGTGCCTCGGTCGGGATGGCGTCAATTGCGCGATTCATATGGCGCGCCATTTTTTGCGTGAAATGCTTTGCTAAAAGAGGGATATCTTCCGGACGGTCGCGCAGCGGCGGCAATTCCAGTGGGAAGACATTCAGGCGATAAAAGAGATCGCTGCGAAACTGGCGATCTTCAACCATTTGCCACAAATCACGGTTGGTGGCGGCAATGACTCTGACATTTACCGGGATCGTTCTACTCCCGCCGAGACGCTCAATCTCCCGTTCCTGCAATACGCGCAGCAGTTTAGGCTGAAGTTCTAACGGCAGATCGCCAATTTCATCGAGAAACAACGTGCCGCCATCGGCAATTTCAAAACGACCACGATGGGTATTAATCGCACCAGTAAACGCCCCTTTGTCATGACCGAATAACTCACTTTCCAGAAGACTGGCGGGGATGGCAGCGCAGTTGATTTTGACCAGCGGCTTGTCGCGTCGCGGGCTAAGTTGATGGATCGCTCTGGCGATCACCTCTTTGCCGGTTCCGGTTTCACCGCAAATCAACACCGTACTGTCGCTCTTCGCCACAATATCTACCTGCTGGAGTAGGTCTTCCATTGCCTGGCTTTGATAGATAATGTCACCGATGCCCAGATTCGAAAGGAGCTGCTCGCTAAGCTGGTGGTTTTCTTGCTGCAAACTTTCCTGCAAATCGGTCATGCTACGCCAGGCATCGGCATTGCCAACGGCAATAGCGATGCGATCGGCTATGTGTTGTAGTAGCTGGCAGTTTTCCTCACTAAAGAGAGTGGAAGAGGTATGCGCCAGCAACAATGCACCCGGTGTATGGTTGCCAAAGGTAAGCGGTATAAGGAGCGCAGATTCGCAGCCGTTAGATGCAAGTAAGAGTAATAACGGGTCGCGTTGCCAGAGAAACAGATCGTCTGCACGGTGCGTCAAGGTCGGTTGTCGGGTTTGTAGCGTTTGTGTCAGCAATACACTGTCGCCAGGCATATTGCGTGGCAGACACGCACAATGTGAGGCAGAAAGATCGCTGCACCACAGGCTAAACTTCTCGTTCTTTCGATGATCGCCCAGTACCATACTGACTGAAGCCAGACCGAAAAAATGATGGATCTCACGAGCGACGTCAGCGATCAGATCGTCGAGATCAAGATGTGACAGCACTGCATTAGTAATATCAACCAGTACCCGATGATGATCGCGATCTTTCTCCAGCAAACGCAGCGCCACCTGCTGTTCTTCATCATTGAGCCATGATTGCAGAACCGGGGTGATTATCCGCGCCAGCCAGTTAAACAGTGTGCAATCCTGGGGAGTAAAACGACTGCCGTGGGTGCGAATAAAGCGTAGCTCCGCCATTCCACTACTGCCGAGAAGGACGGCGTGACGCGAATAATCGACCATCTCGCCCTGATACTCTGTTGTTGCCGTCACATCGCTGCCATCATCATGGTAGCGGTAATAGAAGTTGCTTTTGAGAACATGCAGTTCAATAAGTTGTACCGGGCTGAACGGCGGCGGCAGCGGGATGAAGGCGCGTAATAAAGACGCCTTACCGTGTTTCTGCGCTAACCGCTCCGCGAGCATTCCGTTTACCGCTTCAATTGTTATTCCTTGCGGCGGGGCAAACATCGCCTCGTCTGACATAGCCATCAACAGTCCTTATTAATGAGAAATCCTTCTCACGTAATTTTTCTGGCCATCAGATAGATGGCCGGTTCCTGCACAATTTCATCCAACAGATGAATGAATTGAATGCTACGCGCCTGCCACACAGACGTCGCGTCATCCGCCAGTGGCGCGAATGCCCGGGTCAACAGGGCGGTGTGGCTGGCGTCAATAACAATCTCACCAAAGGTCATCACCCCCAGCATCTTACGTCGGGCTTGCTCCTCTTCGACCAGTGCAAGCCAATCTTCGTATTCCGTCAGTGGGCAGCGGAAGGCGACATTCAGACAATCAATCACGCCAACGTGATGACCGATAGCCAGCGAGTAATACATTACCTGAGAGCTGTGTTCCGGCATCTCGTCGCTACTGGCGACAAACTTTTTTCGCAGCGTCCAGAAAACAATTTCCCCGCACTCTTCAGTCATGTAACCCCCGGAGTACGCGAAAGAGTTGCTGAACGATACTATTGAGACGTGGATCGTCGGCATCGCGCAACCAGGTGTTAACCCGATTTCCTGTAGGATCGTCGCTTAAATGGCGCAGGAGCCGATCGCAAATTTCTCGCCCCTGACGATAGCCCGCCAGCCGCCGCGCTTCTCGCTCAATGGCGATACGCTGTGATGGCGGGATCTGCGGCCACAACGGTTGCATAGTCACCCCGGTGGGATCGCGATAATCCACCGCGTGAATCTTCTGTTGCAGCAAACCGAGCGCCACGGCGAAACCGTGAATGGTGGCGGCCGGTGTTGGCGGGCAGCCGGGGATCCAAACATCAATGGGGACAATGGTGTCCCTGCCGCCCCAGACGCTGTAGAGATCGTGGAAAATACCGCCGCCGACACCGCACGCGCCGTAGGAAACACAGATTTTATGATCGGGGGCAGACTCATACGCCCGAAGTGCAGGCATACGCATCGCCCGGGTGACTGCGCCTGTAAATAACAAAATATCGGCGTGACGCGGTGATGAAATAACCTTAATACCAAAACGTTCTGCGTCGAATACTGGTGTGATGGCGGCAAAAATTTCGATTTCACAGGCGTTGCAGCCGCCGCAATCGACGCGATAAACGTAAGCCGAGCGACGGATATCCTGTAGCAAATGCTGCTTCATCTTTTGCGTTTGCTCGTCCAGCGTGATGGGCTGGCTGACATGTTGTGTAAGCACTGGGCTCATAGCTGCTCCTTAGCCACCAGCGGTACATCTGTATCGTCGTTGAGCAGCGTCGCGCGTTGTTTGCACTCCGGGCAGACGCTCGCTTGCGCCCATAACATTTCGCGGTTTTGTGGCGCATTTTGTTGCTGTGCCAACAATTCAGTAGCCAGTGCGACGGTTTTTTGCTGGGCAAACGGGCGTTCGCAACGGCTGCAACGTTGTAGATGGAACGTCGCGCGGGTATAGAGATCGGCTTTATTGGTGACGGTCAGTTCAAAGTTATTGGTAAGCTGGATGGCTCTGGTCGGGCACACTTCTTCACAACGTCCGCAGTAAATACAACGCCTCAGATAGAGCTGCCAGGTGCGCGAATTTTGCTGGTCGTCGGTCTGGATAGTCAGCGCATTTGCCGGACAAGCACAGGCGCCGCAGGCAATACATTGGCTGGGCATCAGGTCCGGTTTCCCGCGAAAGCCTGGGCTGACCTCCAGTGGCGCGAAGGGATATTTCACCGTCGCGGTTCCGGCGCGCATAATAGTTTTCAGTAACTTCAGCATCTTCTGTCCTTACTTCAGCGGCGAACGGTTACGATCAATGCCGTAGCGTTCGATCTCTTTATACGGCACGGTTTTTGACTGGCGCTTGCGCACATCTACCAGCGTCACACGGTCGGTACAGGAGTAGCAGGGATCAAGGCTACCGATAATCAGCGGTGCGTCAGAAACGGTATTGCCGCGCAGCATGTAACGCAACACCGGCCAGTTGGCGTAGGTGGCGGCACGGCAGCGCCAGCGGAACAATTTTTGGTTATCACCGAGCATGCTCCAGTGCACGTCTTCACCGCGTGGCGCTTCAACAAAGCCCAGCGCGAATGCGTGAGGTTTATAGCTAAAGCCTTCGGTCAGCAGTGGGGTATCCGGCATGTTGTCGAGGGCAAATTCCAGCATTGCCAGCGAATCAAACGTCTCTTTGACACGGACCATCACGCGGGAGAAAACATCGCCGCCGGTAAAGGTAAACAGTGTTTTTGGAATATTGCCGTAGTCGGCGTAGGGGTGATCAAAGCGCAAATCACGGGCGATTTGTCGGTCGAGAATGCCAATGCCCTGAGTGCGTTGTTCCATATTCGGCGTAGCAAGCAGCATCTCTACCAGCTCCGACACGTCGGCGCGCATCTCGCGCACCAGTTTCAGCGTTTGCAGACGTTGCTCTTTGAGAATATCGCGGCGAACACCACCAATCAGATTCAGACCGTAGGTTTTACGCGACCCGATCAGCAATTCCGCCATCGTCATCGACTTTTCCCGCACGCGGAAAAATTGCATAAAGCCGGTATCAAAACCAACGAAATGGCAGGAGAGGCCAAGGTTAAGCAAATGACTGTGTAGCCGTTCGACTTCCAGCAGAATCGAGCGAATAGTATGTGCTCGTTGCGGCACCTCAATCCCCAGTGCATTTTCAACCGAATTGGTATAGGCCACACTGTGGGCAAAACCGCAAATCCCACACACGCGGTCCGATAAGAAGGTCACTTCGTTGTAGCCCATCCGCGTTTCTGCCAGTTTCTCCATGCCGCGATGGACATAAAACAGGCGGTAATCAGCATCGACAATTTGCTCGCCATCCACAAACAAGCGGAAGTGACCCGGTTCATCGGAGGTGATATGCAGCGGGCCGACAGGGATCACCCGCGCATCGCTGTTGCCCTCATTGATAAACGGATACGTTTCGGAATCAGTCGTCGGTTCAGGGCGCAGTCGATAATCCATCGCATCTTTGCGCAGCGGATGCATATCTTCCGGCCAGTCATCGGGCAACACCAGGCGACGCTGATCCGGCAGGCCAACCGGAATCAGCCCGTACATATCGCGAATTTCTCGCTCGCCCCAGACCGCGGCAGGGACGCGCGGTGTGACTGACGGAAACTCCCGACTGTCGGCATCGACCAGCGCCTTCACCACAATCCAGCATTTTTCGGCCCCTTCCATTGAAAGGGCATAATAAACCGCGTAATGACCGTTAAGTGTCCGCTCGTCGTTGCCAAACAGGACCGGAAGCCAGCCATCATGTTGATAATAAAGATACTGTACAACGTCAGGCAGCAGATTGATTTTCACCGTAATGGTGACCTGTTCAGGCGTTTGTCGCTCTTCATCCAGCACCGCGCCGGGGAACTGCGTTTTCAGGGCGGCGAGAATCGCTTCGCCACGATTTGACGATGAATTAACGTTCACTGTGTTTCTCCGAAACAGATGCGGTGCCTGAAGGCAAAAAATCATGCCAGGTGCTACGTTGTGCAGGCAGATCGTGCGTCCCTGAGAGGACTATAGTGGAAGCGCCCGCCAGGATCCTGATGACAGGTTGTGGAATATGCGTTCCCATCGCCAGCATCATGACCAGCAGAATCACCATTGGCGAGGTGGTCAACCAGCCGAGATCACCCCGGTTAACGGCCTGCGGCGGGTTTGCCACTAAAACCCCCGGGTTCCGGCATACCAGGCCCGCCAGCACCAGCGTTAACAGCAATAACAGCAGGACGATAATCAGCAGGTGATTACGTGCCAGTCCGGCGGTAATGGTCATAAATTCGCTAAGAAAAATGTTGAAGGGCGGCATCCCTGCCAGCGCCAGCGCACCGCCGCCAAACAGCACGGCGGTAAATGGCATGATTTTGAGCATCCCACAGACGACGTTGAGATCGCGCGTGCCGTACTTGAGCAGTACATTGCCGGAACCGCAGAACAGCAGCGTTTTTGCCAGACTGTGGTTTAAGATGTGCAGCAGCGCGGCAAAAATTCCCAGCGGCCCGCCAATGCCTAGCTCCACCGCGACCAGCCCCATGTTCTCCACGCTGGAGTACGCCAGCAGACGCTTAATGTCCCGCTGTACCAGAATGAAAAATGCCGCCACGGCAACCGACAACATGCCGAAGATGAGCAACAACCGGTTGGGGAAATCGCTGCCGATGGCTTGGCAAATAATGATGTAATAGCGAATCAGCACCAACAGCGCGCAGTTCAGCAATACGGCGGAGAGCAGGGCGCTGACCGGACTCGGCGCTTCACTGTGAGCATCCGGCAGCCAGGCGTGCATGGGAAATAGCCCGGTTTTGGTACCAAAGCCAATTAGCAAAAACACAAAGGCCAACAGCATTAATGTTGGGTCAAGCAAGGACGATTGCTTAAGAACCTCGCTCCAGAATATCGCCATTTCTGCCTGCGGCATAACGCTGGCGGCGTTGGCGTATACCAGCACGGTACCGAACAGACCAAAAGCGACACCAACAGTACAAATAATGATGTACTTCCATGCAGCTTCCAGCGATGAACGCTGACCGTAAATGCCTACCAGAAACGCCGAGCTTAAGGTGGTGGCTTCGATCGCCGCCCACATCACAATCAGGTTATTGCTGGTAACAACCAGCAGCATGGTGAACAAAAACAGATGGAAGAAACCGTAGTAATCGCACAGCGTAACGGGTGAAAGCTCGCCGTGTGCCACTTCATGACGCATGTAGCCAATCGAGTAAATACCGGTGAGAAAGCCAATCACACCAAGAATGGCGAGGAACAAACCGCCCAGACCATCAATATGAAGCCACAGTCCCGCAGCGAATATTTCTCCTGCATCAGCGGCAGTTTGGACCACCCAGAGTGCCAGAATCAGCAGCAGTGTGATCCCTAAGCTATGTAATACGGTCACCGTGCGAGTCGCAGAAAGTCTCCGTTTCCGGCAGGCAAAACAGAGCAGCGAAAAAAGCAGCGGCGTGAGCAGGAGTAAAGCGAACATCACAGAATAACTCATCTCATTATCCCTTCAGCGCGGTCAAGTTGTTCACGTCCAGCGTGCCGTGGGTACGCCATATTTTTCTTGCCAGTAACACCATCACAATGACGGCGAAGATGGCGTCGGTAGCGATACCTATTTCCACCAGTTCCGGTGCTCGCCAGGCAAGAAGCGCCAGCACCAGATGGGAGCCGTTTTCCATCAGGCAGTAACCAAAAATTTGCCGCAGGATATTGCGCTGGCTGACAATGCACAGCAGGCCAAGCAGAAAATGACCTAACGCTACCGCCAGCGCCGGTTTCAGCCCGGTAGCCATCGGTAGCTTCACGGGCTGAACGACAAATGCGCAAAGCAGGACAATTAACGCCGCGAGCAGTGCCATCATTGCCGGACCGAATAACGCTTTTTCCGGGATGTTCTGGGGAATATTTCGTGCAGCGTAAGTCATGATTAACGGTACCAGCAGCACTTTGGTGATAAAGGCGCTGGCGGACCAGATCAGCAGTTGCTCTGCGGCGAACAGGCACGAGAGGGTGGCGAAAATAGACACCAGCACCAGTGACTGGCAGGCGTAAAATCCGCATGACAGGCGATAGCTTTTGACGCTAATCACAAACAGTGATGTCAGCATCATCAGTCCCGCCAGATTATTTACGATCATAGAACCGGTCATTCATCATCTCCTTACTACAACCAGGTCGCGGCGATTACGCTGGAAATCAGCGACATCACAATCAGTACAATCAACACCAGGCGCATTGACCCTGGCAGCGGTGCGGCATCGGCGACGGCCTCGCTCGGTTTGCCAGGCACGACGCGACCAAACCAGCGAATAAACCAGGCGAAACTGGCGACCGATTCAATCATCAGCAGAATCATGGCGGGCAGCAGGATCCAGTACTCCACTGACAACGCAAAACCGGCAGCAAACAGCGGGAATTTACTGAAGAAGCCGTTGAACGGCGGCACGCCGGTAATTGCCAGCGCTGCCACGCAGAAACCCACGCCAGGCAACGGCAGGGTGTGCAATACGCCACGCAGACGCGGCAACAAGCGCGTGCCGCAGCTGTAACTCAGCGCACCTGCTACAAGGAAAAACAGGCTTTTAGCGAACGCGTGGTTGACGATGTAGGCGATGCTACCCTCCAGCGCCAGCCGCGAGCCGAAGATGGAGAGCGACAAGCCGAAGAACATCCAGCCAAGTTGAGTGATGGTCGACCAGGCCAGCAACCGCTTCATATCCTGCTGTGGCAAATACATCAGAAATCCATAAAGAATGGTGACCAGGGCCATGACCATGCCAACGCCGCCAATCACATGCGGGATATTGCCGCCGTCGATAATGGCGCGGGCAAAAATGTAAACGCCCACTTTCACCATCGATGCGGCGTGGAGATAGGCGCTGATCGGTGTTGGCGCTTCCATTGCGTCCGGTAGCCACGCTTGCATCGGTAGCTGGGCCGATTTCCCCCACGCGGCAAACAGGATGCCGCCATAAACCAGATAACGTGCGTCGCCGTGTAACTCGCTCATCGCGCTAAGCGCAAACGTTCCGGTCTGCAAAAACAGCGTGGCGGCGGCAAGATACAACCCCAACGAGCCGATATGAGTGATAAGTAACGCTTTTAGTGCTGAACGCTGCGCTTTATCGCTCTGGTAATAACTGATCAACGCCCAGGAGCAGCCGCCCGTAATTTCAAAAAACAACAACTGACCGAGCAGCGTCGAGGAGAGTACCAGTCCCGCCATCGCGCCGATAAACACCAGCAAAAATGCGTAATAACGATTCGTGCCGTTATGCGGGTGTTCGCGATTTTTATCCGTCAGATAACCCGTGGAGTAGATCGTGACCAGCAAACCGAGAAACACCACCACAAACAGAATCAGCGTACTCACGCGATCAATGACCAGGCCAAACAATGCCACATCCCCCACGTTGACCAACGTCAACGTGACGGCAACTTTATCGGCCTGATAAAACGCGGAGATCAGCGACAACATGCACAGCGTGGTCAGTGCGGCGAACAAAACCCCCATTCGGCGGCCCGACGTTGTGGCGAAAACGAAACGACCAGTGCGCCGATAAAAGGCAGCATTAACGTCGTCAGAGCAAGATTTTCCATATTCCGTCAGTGCTCCTTACAGACCGGTTAACCAGAAGACCCATGCAAGCGCAGCAAGGCTGAAGCCAAGCCAGGTCACATGGTGAATGAGTAAAAAACGCCCGCGTGCCAGCGTGTTTTCTGCGATTGAAGCCAGTACAAAAATCAGCAAAACCTTGAGCAGCGTAACGACAAGTGAAGTCAGCAGGCAGGTGAGAGAAAGTTCTTGCGCGCGCCCAAAGGGCAGAAACAGGGCCACAAACAGTGCTGCCATCACGACCTGTTTCAGCCCCAGCCCCCATTTCGCCAACGCCAGCCCGGCACCGGAATATTCGGTCAGCGGGCCTTCCTGTAATTCCTGTTCTGCTTCAGCAACATCAAAGGGAATTTTTCCCATCTCTATGAAGCAGGCAAAACCACAGGCCAGTAACGCCAGTACGGTGGTTAGCGGCGAGTTCCAGCCCATCGCCAGCGTATTGCTGATCATCTCGATATGCGTGGAATCCGCTATCAGCGCCAATACCAGCAGTGAGAGAATGAGCATGGGTTCGACCAGAATGCCGAGCGTCAACTCGCGACTGGCACCGACTCCCGCAAACGGGCTTCCGGTATCCAGCCCTGAAAGAGCAAAGAAAAAACGAAACAGGGCAAGAAGATAGATAAGGGTGATCAGATCGCCGCCGCCCGCAAAAGGGAAACGGTAATAAATAGTGGTAGGGCCATCGCCAGCACCAGCATGCTGCTGATTAATACCCACGGCATCAGGCGGAACATCAGACCTGAAGATATAGGCGCAACTTCCTGGCGTTTAAACAGTTTGTGGATATCGCGATAATCCTGCCAGATCTCCGGCCCGCGGCGGGAGTGCATACGCGCGCGTATCTGCCGGGAAATACCCGTAAAAAGTGGGGTTAGCATCAGCAGAATCACGGCCTGTGCTAACGCAAAAATGACCAGATATCCGTCGCAAAGAGTTTGTCTCATGGTGATTTCCTTAGACGGCAATAGCGATTAGCAGCACAACCAGTGCGGCGACCACATACAGGCAATAGAGACGAAAGTCGCCGCTTTGCAGATGCTGTATTTCTTTGGCCAGCCGTTGGGTGGCGCTCACGATGGGGCGGATCACCCGCTCATCCCAGAAGGGTTCTGTGCTCTGAGCCCTGGCGGTGACGTGCGCAAGACCTTTATTTAGCCTCAGCGTAGGGTCGAGCTGTTGTCGTAGACGAAATAGCGCAGAAAAGACCACACGCAGCGGCTGCATCACGCCATTGCCTGACGGGGCCATCGCATTTTCCCAGCTGTAGCCGCATGCCCAGGCATCTCCTGTGCGACGAAACGCTGCGCGGCGCGAACGACACCACAGCCAGTAAAGGCCAGGCAGCAAAGGCATCGCCAGTAGTAACAGCAACAGTAATGAAGGAGTGACCCGTGTATGAAACGTGCCGGGTACAAGTGCTATTCCGCTGGCGACAGTGACGGGAGGGGTATCGGTAAACGCATGGGCAATATGCATTATCTTCGGTGCCAGCCAACTGGCACTAAGCGCAATTAATACGCAGAGTGCCGCGAGCAGTAGCATGGCGACGATCATCGTATTTGGCACTTCCTGTGCCTCTTCAGCGTGTGTACTGCGCGGCGCACCACAGAAAGTAATACCGTACATTTTTACGAAGCACATTACTGCCAGCCCACCAGTGACTGCCAGCATTACCATAGCAATAGGACCCGCAAGTTGTAGCGCTACGGCTTCCACACGACTTAGTGAGAACAGCGACTGCCAGGTGTACCATTCGCTGATAAAACCATTCAGCGGAGGAAGGGCTGATATCGCCAGGCAACCAATCAGGCATGCTGCGGCTGTCCACGGCATCCGTTTCGCCAGTGCCCCCATTTTTTCCATGTCGTGGGTATGCAAACGCGAAATAATCGCGCCCGCGCCGAGAAATAGCAGCCCTTTGAACAGCGCATGGTTGAGCAGATGAAACAGTGCGCCGAGCAGTCCAACCACGGTGAGCAGCGGGTCGTGCAGTGACAGACCGACCATCGCCACACCGACCGCCAGCAAAATAATGCCGACGTTTTCGACGGTACTCCAGGCCAGTAGCCGTTTGATATCCTGTTCCGCCAGCGCATATAGCACGCCCAGGAGCGCGGAGATTGCGCCGATCGCCATCACCAGAATGCCCCACCACAGAGGCAAACCCGTTTGCGCCAGCAGATCCATCGCTACTTTCAGGATGCCGAAAATACCTATTTTGACCATTACGCCAGACATCAACGCCGAAGCGTGCGATGGTGCGGCAGGGGGAGCGCGCGGCAACCAGCTGTGCAACGGCATCATCCCGGCTTTCGCGCCAACATCGTGCTG
>OBUV01000209.1_pt1 | contig 12361 bp, 12 predicted proteins | sample 1475971 | NCBI WGS metagenome assembly OBUV01 (sample SAMEA2579962, study PRJEB22360) | human gut metagenome | biome: human gut; feature: human-associated habitat; material: faeces | place: Denmark | collected 2008/2010
GGCCGCATGTGCATGTTAAATCAGATAACGAAACAGCTGAAAGAGGCGGGAGGTGACGGCAAAGATCACCTTCTTCTTGGAAGGTACCGGAATTACCGGAACCTCAGGATCTGTGACGTAGGTGCCATCCTTTTGAACTGCCAGGGAATCGTCTTCCAGCGTGTCGATACACGCTTTGAGCTGGCGGTTAAATTCTTCGCCGTCGATGACCAGCATGGTCTCGGTATCCACATAGGTGCTTCTCATATCCAGGTTATAGGATCCAACGATGGAGAGGCGGTCGTCGATCAGGATCGATTTTCCGTGGGAAGAGTGATCTCCAAAGTATTCGCGAAGGGAAACGCCTGTGTCCAGGATTTTCCCCCTGTTTCTCGTATAATCGGAGGAGGCCATAAAATTATCGCCTACAGAAGTGGCATTTAAAAGCATGGTAACCTCCGGAACATGATCTGCGGCTTCCTTCATGCCCTCATACATATCTTTGCTGAAAACGGCGTATGGCGTATGAATATAAGCCTGCTTTTCTGCATGTGCCATCAGGTACTGGACCTGATACCAGACCCAGGGCTCTTTGGCGAAGATATGGGTGGGGTTGGAGATCAGGGTGGCCTTGTTGATCGCTACGGTTTCCGGAATGTAGTCATGGCCGGACCGTGTGAGCTCCGGCATGGCTTCTTTCAGGGAGTGGTAATATTCCGCCAGTTCCGTCCTTGCAGCGGGCAGCTTCTTCTTCATGGAGGCGGAGGGGGAATCAAACACAGTTTTACAGTATTTAGACTGCCACATCGCCTCGAAATATGCGTCTGCTTCTGACAGAACACTGGAGGGCCATACCTCCTCCTGCCCGTGCTTCGTATTATAAATAAGTACGTCGCGGTCATAGCTTAAGTTGCGTAAGTTATACTCGCCCAGAAAGTAGTCGAAGGTATTGCGGCCGCCCAGCAGCAGGAGCTTATCGTCTACTAGCAGATATTTGTCATGCATGCGCCCGTTGATGGTCCAGGGCTTCAGCGGATTGGGAATATTGTAGAATTTTATCTCTATGTTTGGATTGGTTCCCGCCGCATAGAAGATTGGATTACCCTCCATATGAAGAGTACCGTACAGTCCGTCCACCAGAATCCGGACTTTTACCCCGCGGTCCGCAGCCTCCAGCAGGGAAGAGAAGATATCCCGGCAGCTGGAACCATCACGAATGTCAAAGGTAGAGAGTACGATGCGGTTCTCGGCCTGATGAATCATCTGAACGCGGCTCTCCAGGGCATCCATACTGGTTTCTACGACACGTGCCCGGTCTGCACTCTTGGTCTCTGAATAGAAAGAGGCCGGTTTAAAGTTGTTTTTAAATGCTTCTCCCGTTTTCTTTGTATGTACGAAGGGAAGCAGTGCGCCTGCCGCCAGATAAATCAGATAGAGCAGCAGAACCCATTTTAAGATGACGAAAATACGCCGTTTCATATCATATCAATCCTTAGATACCGTTATTTAATTCTGCAGTTTAATCCTGCAGCTTAGCCTTGCAGGTTTGAAGGGCGGCGACGAAGGCGCGGCAGGCGTCTTCTTTCGTGGCCCAGGAGGTTACGAGACGGATCGCACTGGATCCGTTGGTACCGCGCTCCTGAATCGAAAAGAGAAAGTCATTGCTTAAAGTGTCAATGACCGCGTCCGGAAGAATCGGGAACAGCTGGTTGGTCATGGAGTCTGAAAGGAAGGAGTAGCCGCACTCCTCGATCCCTTTTCTTAAGATGGCTGCCATCTCGTTGGAATGTGCCGCCATATCGTAGAATAAATGGTTCTGAAACAGCTCTTCAAACTGGATTCCCAGAAGCCATCCCTTTGCCATCATGGCGCCGCGCTGCTTGATCATAAAGCGGTAATCCGGTTTTAATTCATCTCTGCAGATGATGAGTGCCTCTCCGAACAGGGCGCCGGCCTTCGTGCCGCCGATGTAAAAGACATCCACTAACTCCGCGATATCACGAAGGGTTACATCGTTGACCGGACTCGTGAGCGCGGCTCCCATGCGGGCTCCGTCCAGGAAAAGGAAGAGGTCTTTCTGACGGCAAATATGATGCAGGGCCTCTAAATCGGCCTTGGAATACTGGGTACCGATCTCCGTGGAATTGGAGATATAGACCATTTTAGGCTGAACCATGTGCTCATCAGTATGAGCCTCCAGAGCCTTTAAAATATCCGCAGGCGTCAGCTTTCCGTCTTTGGATGGCATGGCCAGAACTTTGTGGCCGGTGGCCTCTATGGCTCCTGTTTCGTGGACATTGATATGCCCCTTATCTGTAGCGATAACAGCCTGCCATGGACGAAGCGCAGCCGCGATGGTGATTAAATTTGTCTGGGTTCCGCCGGTGATAAAATGGACATCCACATCGCTTCGTCCAATCTCTTCTTTTATTAACCGGCGTGCATTTTCACAGTGGGTATCGAGGCCGTATCCGCCGTTCTGCACTAAATTGCAGTTCATCATGGCTTCTAAAATCTTCGGATGAGCGCCTTCGCTGTAGTCATTGTTAAAACTGTACATAAACAGTCCTCCCTGTATCTAATAGTCTGAGACTAATCATATACCAAATGAGGCGGAATTGCAAGGTGAGAGAAGAAAAGTGAAGAGGGATGGCAGAGGCGGGATATTTACCGGGAGGTACAGGTGGTGTTATAATTTTTTCAGGATGTAAGAAGGAAGGATGCCGGAAAAGAAGGCATGATACCAGGAGGAAGAAGAATGGACAAACAGATGATCAGCAGTGCGGGAATGCTTTTTTTATATTTGGCCGGTGAAGTGAGTGAAGACGGCGCAATCGGTATTCATTGGACAGACAGCTATCAAAGACCGCTGGATTTTTATGAGAGAGTAAGGGAACTGAGGGCTGAAATTTCCGATAAAGTGGATTTGGAGATTTTCTGCGTTCTGGGAGTGTCTAAAAAGGTGGATGGGATAGAAGCCTTCGTTGAAGGGCAAATCAAAGAGCGAGTTTTAGAAATTTGCGGGGAACCCGGGAGAGAAGGGAAAGGGATCCGGACGGATCGGCTGGAGGCGGATTTTAACAGACTGATACAGGAATATATTTTTCAGGAAAGGAACATGCTGTTTCCCAGAAGCTGCCGCATGGATATGGAAGGCTTCGAGATGTATTGTCTCTGGGGAGGGACAGATCAGGAGGATGACAGACACCTGTGGATTGAAGAGACGGTGGCCGTGTGGAGGAATGTTGAGAAACCGTTTTTATTTGGAAAACAGATAATGGTACAGACCTTTGAATTGAGTGATCTGGAAGGAAGAAAGATTATCGGAGCGCTTCATGATTCGGAGGAGGAAGGGTGGTATCTGCTCATCGAAGGCGGAATGAAGCTTTATCTGCATAAAGAAATACCATATCTCAGAGAGCGGATTGGAGTATCGGACGCTGGCCTGTTTACCGTGTCTGAGATAGACCGCATTACCAGCAACCCGGTGTATGCGTATGGAAAAGCCTTTCAGGCCCGGGAACTGTGTGAAGAGTGGCATAAAGTATTTTTCTTTACAGCGGCGCTGACGGAGCAGGTGTGGGATGAAGATGCCTTTGTTCCTGTTTATGAAAGGTTCCTTGCATTTCTGGAGGAAAATATCAGTGATATCTGGGAGGTGGAAACGATTATTGAAAAGAAGATGTTTTGGAGTGTCCTGACCGGGCACATCGATGAGATCAGGGGATATTTGAAGGGGGAGGAGGAAGTGGCGGTATCGAAAGATTTTCTCCTGCTTTTAAACAGCAGATATGTGTATCTGCCCTATTTGCATGAACTGATAAAGCCGGCGGGAGACAGGGCAGTGAAAAAGACAGCAGATTGTGAGAACCATGCATTTTCTCCAGAAAAAATGAGACAGATCATTGAATTGTCGGGAACGGGGGATTCTTTTCAAAAGGGAGTGCAGTGGGAAGCGGCAGCAGAGTATTTTATCAGCCATACGAAAGGCCTGAAGGTCAGCGGACGCCGTATACATGTGGGTCTCCAGGAGATTGATTTGAGTGTTGTAAACACGTCTCTGGACAGTAATTTACGGGAAATGGGAGCGTATTTTCTGACGGAATGCAAAAACTGGACGGATAAGGTGGGAATACCGGTAATTCGGGCACTGTCCTACAGTTCCAATATGAAGGGAAACAAAACGACGCTGTTGTTTGCGGCAAATGGGGTAACGAGAGACGGGAAGAGAGAGATTCTGAGAGCGGCGGTGAATCGGCAGTTTATCCTGTGCTTTACGAAACAGGAATTGCTGGAAGTGAAAAACGGGGAGGAGTGTTATGAACTTCTGGTTGGAAAATGGAGGGAGCTAAAGGAGAGGGTGGAACGGGAGATAATGGTGTAGGAGGAAAACGATGGCTGAGTTTATGAGGAAAAAGTGGAAAAATCAAGAAGAACAAATGTTCGTGATATGCCTATACTTTTTGCAGGGGATGTGGTATAATTTTATCGGATTACCAGGTAGCCAATTGAAGGAATATGATGCGGCTTGATTCGGAAACTTTACATGGATATCGGGACCGGCACATGGCATATCGTGCCGGACATCTCTGGAAAAATTTAAGCGATGAGCAGTATCTTGAAAGGATTGGGGCAGCTGCTTACTCAGAGAAAGATGGCCAAGCTGCATCCGACAGCGGCCGGCCTGTTGATGTTGGGAGCGGAATATCATATAGCTCGCGAATTCCCGGAGTAGTTTTTGGACTATAGAGAAGTTTTAGATCCAACAATAAGATGGACAGACCGACTGCATTCCAGTTCAGGAGACTGGACAGGAAATTTGTTTGATTTTTATTTTAGAGTTTACAATAAACTGATTAAAGATATAAAAATACCTTTCAAATTGGAGGGTGGGAATCGTATTGATGATACGCCGGTGCATAAAGTACTGAGGGAGGCGCTTGCTAACTGTCTGGTAAATGCAGATTTTTATGTGGGACGTGGGATTGTTGTTAGGAAAAATCAAGAATCTATTGTAATTGAAAATCCTGGGTATGTAAGGATTGAAAAACGACAGATGTTAAAAGGTGGAATTTCTGATCCACGAAATAAGGCATTGATGAAGATGTTTAATATGATTGGAATCGGTGAGCGTGCGGGAAGCGGTGTTCCATACATTTTTTCTGTTTAAGAACAGGAAGGGTGGAAAGAGCCTGAGATAGAGGAGCAGTATGGACCGGATCGAACAGTTCTGATATTATTGCTGACTAAAAAAACGGCGATAAAAAACGGTGATAAGAAGTCTGTATCTAAAAAACAGACAGACAATTAGAGAAAATCGTGCTTATGATGGAACCGGGTAAAGAATATAAAACTACCGAAATTGCAGGATGGGTTGATTTAAAATCATCCAGAATGCGTGAACTGTTGAAAGTGCTTACGGAGAATGGAGAAGTAGAGGCAATAGGAAATAAGCGGGAGAGGACCTATAAAAGGATGCAGTTAGCGCAAAGCAGTAAGGATAGTCGCTGCGTGTAGCGCCCATTAGGGAGTCAAAGTAAAAAATACTTTTTATTGGGACACCAAGGAGGTAAAAACACATTATGGAGTTCAAATTACACAGTGAATATCAGCCCACCGGCGATCAGCCGCAGGCCATTGAAGCTCTTGTAAAAGGCTTCAAGGAAGGCAGCCAATTTGAGACTTTACTGGGCGTCACGGGCTTCGGCAAGACCTTCACCATGGCCAACGCAATCCAGCAATTACAGAAGTCAACCCTCATCATTGCCCGCAACAAAACCCTGGCCGCCCAGCTCTATTCCGAGTTTTAGGAGTTCTTCCCGGAGAACGCGGTGGAGTATTTTGTTAGCTACTAAGAGATTACACTTTGGAACCTGTTAGTTAGAGGTGTTTGGAGTTATTTATTTCAGATTTTGTGGACGGTATGGACGTAATAGCACTATATGGATTTAATAGCATTGGTGCCCCTCATTCGTAATAATGATATATATTACAACCTTAATTTTAAAAGATGAAAATGTTTTAAATATTAAACTACTTTGATTTTCTCGTGATTTAATGTGTGATAATAAGTAAAAGAGGAGGTTCTAATGGAGGATAAAACAATTCAAATCCGTAATAGTACAGTCGATTTTTTGGTATTTACAAAAGATGCCGGAGAGGAAGGAATTGAAGTAAGGGTGCAGGCAGGAAATGTATGGCTGACCCAAAAGGCGATTGCTCAACTTTTTGATGTAGAACGTAGTGTCGTGACAAAACATATAAAAAATATTTATGGTTCAGGTGAATTAGAAGAAAGTTTAACTTGTGCAAATTTTGCACAAGTTGCAGACAATGGAAAAACATATCAATATAAATTTTATTCTTTACCAGCAATTATTGCTGTGGGTTACCGGGCAAATGGTCAAAGGGCGCTGCAATTTAGGCAATGGGCGACAAAAGTATTGGATACGTTTACAAAACAAGGTTATGTATTAGATAAGAATCGTTTGATTAATGGTCAAATTTTTGATGAGGATTATTTTGACCATCTTATTTCGGAAATTCAGGAAATCAGGGCAAGCGAGCGTAGATTTTATCAGAAAATAACAGATATATACGCAACAGCAGTAGATTACTCGTTAGATAGCCAAACAACAAAAGACTTTTTTGCAACTGTACAAAATAAAATGCATTATGCTGTGCATGGAAACACTGCAGCTGAAGTGATTATGAAACGGGCAGATCATATGAAGGAACACATGGGGCTTATGACATGGAGAAATGCACCTCAAGGAAAAATTGTAAAAGCAGATGTATCTATTGCGAAGAATTATCTTTTGAAGGATGAAATGCAGGAACTAAATGAAATTGTAACAATGTATCTTGACTATGCTGCTCGTCAGGCCAGAAGACATATTCCGATGACAATGGCGGATTGGGCTTCTAAGTTGGATGCATTTTTACAGTTCAATGATGCAGAATTATTACAGGATAAGGGTAAAGTTACAGCTGCAATCGCAAAAGCTTTTGCAGAAAGTGAATTTGAGAAATATCGAATTTTGCAGGATAAAGAGTATATGAGTGATTTTGATAGATTATTGTTAGAGAAGAGTGAGAATAGTTAGAGATGTAAATAATGGGATGGGATAATTGTTTTTTGGCCATGCGATAATATGAATTAAGAAAATAAAATTACTGGAAAATTAAATATTAATGCATTGAAAATTAAACTATTTAACAGGCAGGAGGAAATCAATCTATGTACGAGAGCAAAGATGAACTTTTAGAGGCACTGGAGTTCGGCAGTGTTGATTCTGAATCAGAAAAGAATCTTGACAGTAAATTTATTAGGACAAAAGATTTTAATGATTTTTTAAATCCACAGAAAGCCTTAATATTAGGAGCTAAAGGATCAGGAAAGAGTGCATTATTTCAGATGTTTTCAAAATATGAGGATAGTGCAAGGGAATTAGCACATTTAAAAGAAGATGAAGTATTGATAGTTACAGGAACAGGATTCAACGATATGAAAGAATTGCAAACCGATGATTTTAGTAAACTGCTAAAACAAGAAGATGCAGATTTTGATCGTATATGGGAATTATATATAGCGACTAAAATTGCTATTAAACTTGGACAAGAAGGATATTATACTGGTGAGAATTTGGTTGAATTTTATAAGCAAGCGGGCCTCATGGAAGATTTTAGGATACTGTCTATTTTGCGCCAGTTGTGGGGAATGGTAATTGGGACACCGATGCAAGGATTAGATATAGACATTAAAGGTGTAAAAATTAAAGTTGGAGGAAAGTACAGTTTAGATACCCAAGATATGCTAACTGAAATTAATAATACGTTAGCCAATGAGAATCTGGATTGCTGGATTCTTTTTGACAAAATTGATGAGCTTTTTTCTGGTGATTATCAAAAGAGAAAACTATGCATCGAGAGTTTGTTCCGTATATATTTAAAATTTATTAATCGTTTCCCAAGAATTAAATTTAAAATATTTTTAAGGAATGATATTTGGTCCACACTAGAATTTGTAAATAAAAGTCATATATCTGATAAATGTGTAGAACTATCTTGGTCTGAAAATAATTTGTTAGAAATGTTAATGAGACGAGTTTTGAATAATGGGAAAGTGATGGAATACGTTATAAATGAAACAGGATTGGATAAGAAAGAATTATTGCTGTCTGTTAATTTAGAAACGGTGTTTTACACAATCTTTGCAAAGCAGGTGTATAAGGGTAAAAGAGAAGCTACAGTAATCTCCTGGTTATTAGCCAGGATAACGGACGGATTAGGTGGAAGGTATCCAAGAGAATTTATTAACTTTGCAAATTATTCAAAGGAAGAACAAAGAACTGAAAAATATGATGATAATTGTCTGATTGGAGGTAATGCAATTAAGAAAGCTTTTAACAAAGTATCTGTGACGAAATGTGATACATATTTAAGTGAATTCCCTGCATTACGGGCTCATTTTGAGAGATTTAGAGGAAAGGACACCGCTAAATATACAAGAGAGGGAATTGGTGATTTGATGTTTGGACTAGAACCAAAGGGAGATGATATGATTAAAGCGCTATATGAAACTGGTATGTTGGAAGCACAGCATGGTCGAGCTTCAGCAGATAGTAGCTTCGAAATCCCTAAACTGTTTAGAGTGGGATTGGGATTGGTGTTGAGGGGAAGACCATAAAGGTATCAGTTATAAACTTCGAAATTTGTGAGGAATAAAATTATGGACCATTTTGAATTAGTATCAGAATATGCCCCAACGGGTGACCAGCCCCAGGCTATCGCGGAACTGGTAAAAGGATTTAAAGAAGGCAATCAGTTTGAAACTTTATTGGGTGTTACCGGTTCGGGCAAGACTTTTACGATGGCAAACGTCATTCAGGCTCTGAATAAGCCAACGCTGATCATTGCCCACAACAAGACATTAGCCGCCCAGCTATACAGTGAATTTAAAGAATTTTTCCCTAACAATGCGGTGGAATATTTTGTTTCCTATTACGATTACTACCAGCCGGAAGCCTATGTCCCCTCAACGGACACTTACATTGAAAAGGATTCAGCCATCAATGATGAGATCGACAAGCTGCGTCACTCCGCTACGGCTGCACTTTCCGAGCGGGAGGATGTGATCATCGTTGCTTCCGTGTCCTGTATTTACGGCCTGGGCAGCCCCATCGACTATAAGGAGATGGTGATTTCCCTGCGTCCGGGTATGGAAAAAGACAGGGACGAGGTGATTCACAAGCTTATCGACATCCAGTATACACGGAATGATATGGATTTTAAGCGAGGCAGTTTCCGGGTAAGAGGCGATGTGCTGGAGATTTATCCGGCATACTCAGGCGGAGATGCTTACCGGGTGGAGTTCTTCGGGGATGAGGTGGAACGGATTACAGAGATTGATTCCCTTACCGGTGAAGGAAAGGCGGAATTGGGACACATTGCGATCTTCCCGGCATCCCACTACGTGGTTTCAAAAGAAAAGATGGAGCTTGCGACTCAGACGATTCTTGCGGAGCTGAAGGAGCAGGTGGCTTATTTTAAGAGCGAGGACAAACTGCTGGAGGCCCAGAGAATCTCGGAGCGGACGAATTTTGATGTGGAAATGATGCGGGAGACAGGGTTCTGTTCCGGAATTGAGAACTATTCCAGACATTTGACCGGGTCCCTGCCTGGAGAGCCGCCATGTACGCTGATTGATTACTTCCCCGATGATTTTCTGATCATTGTGGACGAGTCCCATATAACGCTGCCTCAGGTTCGCGGAATGTTTGCGGGAGACCGGTCCAGGAAGACGACTCTGGTAAACTATGGATTCCGGCTTCCCTCCGCTCTGGACAACAGGCCGCTGAATTTTGAAGAATTTGAGTCGAAGATCGACCAGATGATGTTTGTGTCGGCTACGCCTTCCGTGTACGAGGCAAACCATGAGATGCTGAGGGTAGAACAGATTATCCGTCCTACAGGACTTTTGGATCCCGAGATTGAGGTGCGGCCGGTGGAAGGCCAGATCGATGATCTTGTTTCGGAGGTCAACAAGGAGGTGGCCAATAAGCATAAGATTCTTATTACAACTCTGACGAAACGTATGGCGGAGGACTTGACGGATTACATGAGAGAGATTGGTATCCGGGTGAAGTATCTTCACTCTGATATTGATACGCTGGAACGCTCGGAGATTATCCGTGATATGCGTCTTGACGTCTTCGATGTTCTGGTCGGAATCAACCTGCTGCGGGAGGGGCTCGATATACCGGAGATTACGCTGGTGGCGATTCTCGACGCGGATAAAGAGGGATTCCTCCGCTCGGAGACGTCTCTGATTCAGACGGTGGGACGTGCGGCGCGTAACTCAGAGGGTCACGTTATTATGTACGCGGACTCCATCACGGATTCCATGCGGGTGGCGATTGAGGAGACGAATCGAAGGCGCGCGATTCAGCAGCAGTATAATGAAGAGCACGGAATCACGCCGACGACCATCAAGAAGTCTGTCCGTGATTTGATTGCCATATCGAAGGCAGCGATCGAGGACAAGAAGTCCTTTGAGAAGGATCCGGAATCCATGGATGCGAAGGAACTGGAAAAACTGGCAAAGGAATTGACGAAAAAGATGCATCAGGCGGCTGCGGAGCTGAACTTCGAGGAGGCGGCAAGGCTGCGTGACCGTATGGTGGAAGTGAAAAAGATGCTCCAGGAACTGGACGAGTAAATAAAACAGTAAAACAATGCGCAAATCATAGAAAGTCAGCATTATTTGATATTGACAATAATTCTCAATAAGTGTAGAATTTCTATGGACGCCGGAATACAGAAGGTGCCCGGGCCGACGATCGTGAGGCCTGGGTTTTCCATTGCCCTGAAACAGGGGGAGACGAATGAAACGGCAGTCCGGAGGAGAACAGAATGAAACTGCACGAAGGCGAAATAGGTAAGACATATATTGTCTACAGCGTAATGGTGGACGACACGATTACGAGGCGGCTGGAAGCCCTCGGCGTCAACGAGATGACGCCGGTAACCCTGATGAATAAAAAAGGCAGCGGGACCGTGATTATAAAAGTAAGGGGTACCCGTCTGGCGTTAGGGCGCAGAATATCAGAGGGAATTGAGATCAGGGAGGCCGCAGACCATGAGTGATGAGAATAAAGTAATTAATGTAGGGTTTGTTGGTAATCCGAACTGCGGTAAGACGACGCTGTTTAACGCCTTTACAGGAGCAAAACTGAAAGTGGCAAACTGGCCGGGCGTTACGGTGGAGCGGGTGGAAGGAGAGACCAGCTATAAGGGCCGGCCGATCCGTGTCATCGACACACCGGGAATCTACAGCCTTACCTCCTATACCATTGAGGAGAAGGTCACAAGGAAGTGTATTGAGGATGGAGAAGTCGACGTCATCATCAATGTGGTGGATGCCTCCTCGCTGGAGCGGAATCTCTACCTGACGCTTCAGCTGCTGGAACTGAAGAAACCGGTAATTCTGGCATTGAATATGATGGATATCGTGGAGGACCGCGGTATGGAGATCGATCTTCACCGTCTTCCGGAGATGCTCGGCTCCATTCCGGTAGTACCGGTATCGGCAAGAAAGCGGACCGGTCTGGATGTGCTGATGCATGCGGTGGTCCATCACTACGAGGAAGGCCCACAGGGCACGGTGGTCAAATATACGCCCCGGATTGAAAACAAGATATCCAAGGTGGAGACGGTACTTAAGGCTCACTACGGAGACATGGATAATTTGCGGTGGCATGCCATCAAGTTTATGGAATACGATGAGACCGTCTGGAATGACCATCCGGTGGACTTAAATAACATCATTGACCATAACTATGAGAAGGAGATCATCAATCAGAAATACGATTACATAGAGGAGATTATAAAGGAGTGTCTGGTTAACAAGGAGTCCAAGGCGGCATCGACCGATAAGATTGATGAATACCTGACTCATCCGGTCTGGGGAATCCCTATCTTCCTGGGGATCATGGCAATGGTCTTCTTTCTGACCTTTACGGTCGGTGATTTCCTGAAGGGATATTTTGAAGTCGGACTCGACTGGCTCTCAGGCAGTACGCTGTATCTTCTTCAGAGTATTCATGCATCGGAGTGGATTACCTCCCTGGTTGTAGATGGAATTGTGGCCGGTGTTGGCGGAATCCTGACATTCCTTCCCAATATCTTTATCCTGTTTCTTGCGCTGGCATTTCTGGAGGACAGCGGCTATATGGCCAGAGTTGCCTACGTGATGAATGAGACCATGGGACGGGTTGGACTTTCCGGCAAGGCGTTTCTGCCCATGCTGCTGGGATTTGGCTGTACGGTGCCTGCCGTTATGGCGGGCGGGGGCCCGGCGGGCGGTAAGGGATATTGGGTG
>OBUV01000220.1_pt1 | contig 11668 bp, 10 predicted proteins | sample 1475971 | NCBI WGS metagenome assembly OBUV01 (sample SAMEA2579962, study PRJEB22360) | human gut metagenome | biome: human gut; feature: human-associated habitat; material: faeces | place: Denmark | collected 2008/2010
CGCCGCATCAGCGGCGATTACATGGCTGTTGGGAGGGGATGATGAACAGATCGGCTATGTCATCCGCAATATGACTGGAAATATTACTGGGATGATTTGCGATGGTGGAAAGGTCGGTTGCGCGTTAAAATTGTCTACTGCTTCAGGGGCCGCTTTTATGAGTGCATTGCTGGCGATTAATGGAGTGGGGCTACGTATAACGGATGGAATTTGTGCGGAGACTCCAGAGGCATGTATTAAAAATATTGCCAGAGTTGGAAATCCAGGTATGCTTCAGACGGATAAGGTAATTATGCATATTATGCTGAGCAAAGGTGTAACTAATATTAGAGAGGACAATATGTAATATAATGATGGGAGGATTAAATATGAGAGTAGGAATTATTAGATGTATGCAGACGGAAGATTTTTGCCCGGGAACTACGGATTTCAAGATGATTCAGGAAAAAAGAGGGGCATTCGAGGGGATTGAAGAGGATATTGAAATTGTTGGTTTCATAAATTGCGGCGGCTGTCCGGGAAAAAAGACTGTATTAAGGGCGAAGGAACTTGTAAAAAGAGGTGCTGATACAATTGTTTTTGCTTCCTGCATTAAAAAGGGAACACCGATAGGGTATCCGTGTCCATTTGCGAAAAGGATGCATGATATTGTCTCGGAGGCAGTTGGCGAAAATATCACTATTCTTGATTATACTCATTAATTATGGGGGAGTATAGAATGCAGTTAATTATATATAGACGATAAAAAAGCAGAAAACCGACGGAGATACTCTGTCGGTTTTCTGTTATAACAAAATAGGAAAAGGGGCAGGCTTATGAAGTACAAATTAATATCATTACAAAAAGAATTGGAAGTCAAAAAGATAGCAACACTATTTTACATGGAATATGATAAAAATTTTGATTTTCCAGGGGAGCAACATGATTTTTGGGAACTTGTATACTGTGACTATGGTGAAGTGATTATCAGTGCAGACGGCAATAAATTCAATTTAAAGAAGGGCATGATTGCTTTCCATAAGCCTGGTGAATTTCACACGGTATCAGCAAATAAAAAAGTATCTCCTAATATTATTGTTATTTCTTTTACCTGTGTAAGTGCAATTATGGAAGAGTTTGTTGGAAAAATACTTACACTTAACGAGCGGGAACAGAAGATGTTGGCCAAAATTGTAAATGAATCCAATAATGTATTTGAGATCGAACAAGAAAGAAACGTAATTTATCTAAAACCTAAGAAAGATCCAGGCGTATTTGGAGGCCAGCAATATGTGAAAAATTTGCTGGAGATATTCTTGATTGAATTGATTCGTCGGCAGAAATTTAAGGTAGTTGCCAGTGAAAGTAAAGATAGAATTACAACAATTAACGTAAATACTATGTATGAGGATATTACGAGAACGATCATGAAGTATCTGGAGGAGTATATTTGCGAGAACTTGAATATCGATGATTTGTGTTCCAAGTTCTCTTTTAGCAAATCCTACATAGAATATATTTTCAAGAGAGAAACTGGGCTGGGGATTATGGCAAAGTTTTCAGAAATGAAAATTGAAAAAGCAAAAGAGCTGCTGCGTAATCAGGACTATAACATAACGATGATAAGTGAGATGCTGGGATATTCTTCTGTCCATTATTTCTCGAGAAAATTCAAAACGGTAGTGGGGATGCCTCCAAGCGAATATGCCAGTTCTATCAAATTAAAGGCTCAAACAATAAAATAGACAAAAGTACAAATTCACAATGCAAAATGTCAAAGACATAAATAATGTGTTACGCTATAATGTAGTTACAAACTTATACTAAATGCACAAAATAATTGGTGATTTAGTTACGAAAATATTAAAAAAGACGGAGGCACACTATGAAAAAAGTTTTAACTACTGTAATTTGCACAGCTTTGGTATGCGTACAGCTGATTGGGTGCAGTCAGCAGACAGCTCCTGCTGATACGCAGCCTAAGGCGACTACTGAAAAGGCAGGAGCAACCGAAACGACTGAAATAACCGGTGATACGGAAGAAACAGGCGAAGCAGAAGGAGAGCAGAGTAGGGTTTATAAGATTGGTATCAATAGCTATGCGGAAAATTTCGAATCAAGCCAGAGATACTTATCCAGCTTTCGGGCAGCAGCCGAAAAGGCAGGAAATGTAGAACTTGTATATGCCGACTGTAATGCAGATCCACAGAAACTGGCACCGAATTATGATGCATTTATACTACAGAATGTAGATGCGATTATTGACGCCAGTTGGATGGGAGAGGTTGGTCCGATTGCAGTAGAAAAGTGTAAGGGTGCTGGAATCCCTCTGGTTGTTTGCGATTCTCCGTTTGATGAAGAATACTCTTACCTGATCGGAACGGATCAATATCAGGCTGGTGTTATTGCAGGAAAATATCTGGCGGATTATGTAAAAGAGAACTGGGATGGAAGCATCGATTATCTGGTACTGGAGTATTTCCAGAGTGGTGGTCCTCAGGTAAAGGACCGCATGCAGGGCTGTCTGGACGGTTTAAAGGAAAATGGAATCCCTGTAGAAGAGGATCAGGTTTTCTGGTTTGATAATGAAGCTCAGACCCAGAAGACAAATCAGATTACCCGTGATTTCCTGACTTCCCATCCAGATGCCACAAAAATTATATTCGGAACGAACAACGATCCCTGCGCGATCGGTGTTGTATCGGCAGTAGAAGCATCAAACAGAGTAGATAATTGTATCTCTTATTCGTATGGCGGAGAGGACAGTGCACTGGATTTATTAAAAAAGGATGATAACTGCTATATAGGTTCTGTATCTTTCCAACAGCTACAGTATGGTGATTTCGCAATTCCGGCAGCGATTGACTTAATTGAGGGAAAGACAGATGTGCCACGTTCTCAGGGACCAACACCGTTTATGATTGACAGAAGTAATCTGGCTGAAAATAGTAACTAAACTTTTGTGAATCGGTAAAAGGAAGGTAGGAACATAGTAATGTTTCTCCTTCCTTTCCTATCAGAAAAGCATTGAATACGAACGTGAACGAAATGGGGGATACTATGCTGTTGGAAATGAAGAACATAACCAAGGAATTTCCCGGTGTTAAAGCACTCGACGATGTCAGCCTTGAATTAAAAGAAGGAGAAATATTAGCCCTTGTCGGAGAAAATGGAGCAGGAAAATCTACGTTAATTAAGATATTGTCAGGAGCTTATACGCAGGATTTGGGTGAAGTATATTTAAACGGGGTGAAACAAGAACACGTGACCCCGATTACTGCTATTAAGAATGGGATCAGCGTCATATATCAGGAATTGAACAATGTGGATCAGATAACTGTGGCAGAAAATATTTTTCTTGGTAATTTGCCCCGCAAGGGCGCATTGAAAATACTGGATTATGATAAACTTCGTAAGGATGCCCAGTCCTTACTAGACGAAGTGGGTTTAAAGGTTGATCCCTTTACACCGTTGGAGCAATTATCTATCGCCCAGAAGCAATTAGTGGAAATAGCGAAAGCTCTTTCGAAAGAAATTAAGATATTGGTAATGGATGAACCGACGGCAGCTTTAAATAATCAGGAAATAGAGATTATGTTTCGGCTGATCAGAAATCTGACATCTCGTGGTATTGGAATATTATATATATCCCACAGAATGGAAGAAATTTTTCAGATGTCAGATCGGGTGATGGTCATGCGTGATGGAAAGGGAATTGCAACGATGCCCACTACTGAGGTAGATTCCCAACAAATTATTTCCTTAATGGTAGGACGTGAGATTAAGGATTTATATCCACAAAAATGCAAACCTGGCAGTAAGATTTGTTTTTCTGTAGAGGGGTTAGAGACAGAACGTCTGCACAATATTTCATTTGAAGTAAAAGAGGGGGAAATTCTGGGATTATTTGGACTGATGGGCTGCGGTCGTACGGATATAGCACGTGCAATTTTCGGAGCAGATCCAAGAAAATCAGGTAAAATGTGTTTGGATGGGAAGGATATAGCGCCGACCTCGCCATTCCTGGCCAAGAAAGAAGGAATCGCATATATTCCTGCAGACAGAAAAATGGATGGCCTTATGCTGATACATTCTGTATCGCGAAATATGACGATCTCTGTTCTGGAAAAATTAAAAAGGAGTCACATACTCAATAAAAAAGTAGAAATGCAACTGGTAGATGGCTGGATAGACAGACTTGCCATTAAGACTCCTTCTGCAGATACTATTATCAACTCTCTGTCTGGAGGAAACCAGCAAAAAGTCGTGCTTGCAAAATGGCTTTCCATAGAACCCCAATTATTAATCTTAAACGAGCCGACGCGTGGTATTGATGTCGGATCAAAGTCAGAGATATATCGTCTCATGAATGAACTGTGTCAACAGGGAATTGGTATCATTATGATATCGTCGGATTTGCCGGAAGTGATGGGTATGTCTGATCGTATGGTTATTGTCTGCGATGGAAAAGTTGGCGGAATTATGGAGAAGGAAGAATTTACTCAAGATGCGATTATGGCGAAGGCCATTGGTTTATAGGGAGGATAAAATGGAAGCAAAAAATAAGCAGTCTGCTGTTATGCAGAAGATAAAACCGTATATGATGGATATGAATTTCAGCCTTACTGTTGCAATTGTAATTGTCGGCATCATTCTGGCTTTTAAGTCACCATATTTTTTCTCATTTAAAAACGTATTGAATATAGGACTGGCCGGATCTGTTACAGGGGTAATGGCCGCTGGCCTTACGATCAGTATGGTTATGGGAGCTTTTGATCTGTCGCAATATGCAGTAGCTACACTGGCAAGCGTTGTGTCCACTATAATGCTAATATCCGGAGTTCCTGTATGGATATGTCTTCCAGCAGCCGTTTTAGTAGGAATGGCATGTGGTGCTTTCAATGGTTTGATGGTTACTGTGTTTAAAATAAATCCTATTATCACAACGCTTGGTACCCAGATGATTTTCAGAGCCCTGTGCTATATTTTGACATCAAGTAAGATTCTATCGATTGACCAACCAGTTATGAACTATCTGGGACGAGGATATCTTCTTGGAATTCCTACTTCCTTCTGGATATTGATCATTGTATATATTATTCTTGCTCTGGTTGTAAAATATACCTCTTTTGGACGAAGCGTATATGCAGTTGGAGCCAATGCAAATGCAAGCTACTTAGCTGGAATAAATATTAGACGTGTGCGAATTGGTGGTTTAATGGTCAGTAGTACCTGTGCAGCGGTTGCTGGTGTTTTAACAGCATGTCAGGTAGGAGCCTCAATCCCTGCAAATGGTGTTGGAGCTGAGATGGAGATTACGACAGCAGTTCTGCTGGGCGGATTGTCTCTGGCAGGTGGAAAAGGAAAACTTTCTGGAACGTTCTTAGGCCTTGTTTTGTTAACGATAATTAATAACGGTCTGACATTATTGAGCGTACAATCATACTATCAAATGCTTGTTCGCGGTATCGTTCTTGTATTAGCAGTATTAATAGATTCTATCCGTGGTGGTGGTTACAAATAAAAAGAGTAACTTTTTTATATATCTATAAATAATCTAATAAGTGAGGTGCAGAAATGGTAAATGCAATTTTAATTGGCGCGGGTCAACGAGGCTACGAAGTTTACGGTGAATGTGCATTGGAACATCCATCAGATTTAAAGTTTATTGCGGTGGCAGAACCAGATGAGGCAAGGCGGAACAGGTTTGCCCAGGCTCATAAAATACCGAACGAATTGTGTTTTGAAAGCTGGGAAAAAATTTTGGATCAGCCTAAACTTGCTGACGCTGCTTTTATTTGCACACAGGATCGTATGCATACGGAACCAACCTTAATGGCGTTGGAAAAAGGGTATCATGTTCTTCTGGAAAAACCGATGTCTCCGGTTGCCGGTGAGTGTATTGCTATGGGAAAATACGCAGAAAAATATAATCGTATTTTCAGTATATGTCATGTATTGCGGTATTCAGAGTTTTTCTCTGCTATCAAGGAAGTGATAGATTGTGGTAAACTCGGTGAGATTATTAATATTAAGCATGCTGAAAATGTAGCCTTTTGGCATCAGGCGCATAGCTTTGTCCGGGGGAACTGGAGAAATTCAAATGAAACCAGTCCTATGATTTTACAGAAATGCTGTCACGATATGGACATTATTTTGTGGCTCATGAATCGATCATGTACGAAAGTGAGTTCTTTTGGAAGCTTAGAGTACTTTAAGCCGGAAAATGCACCGGCAGGAGCTACAGAGCGCTGTACAGATGCATGTCCTGTGAAAGGCACGTGTCCGTTTAATGCTGAAAGGTTTTACCTTGGAGAAAATACGCATTGGCCTGTATCTGTGATCAGTGAAGATATGTCTTTGGAAGCCAGGAGAAAGGCTTTGGAAGATGGTCCGTATGGCCGATGTGTGTATCATTGTGACAATAATGTGGTTGATCATCAGGTTACGGCTCTTGAATTCGAAGGCGGTGCGACGGCGACACTTACCATGTGTGCGTTTACACCTGACTGTACCCGTTTTATAGAAGTGATGGGAACAAAGGGGTATTTACGGGCAGAAATGAAAAAGTTTGGAGAAAATGCCAGACATAACGAAATTGTAGTTGAAAATTTCCTGACAGGAGAAGTGGAGATAATACCTGTGAGTGATTTTGGCTTGATGACGGGCCATGAAGGTGCGGATGTTCTTCTGACTATGGGATTTGTAAAGCAAGTGGCAGAGCATGATTCGGAGGGAAGAACTTCAGCAGCCCGTTCCGTGGAAAGCCATTTAATGAGTCTGGCCGCTGAAAAATCGAGAGTGGAAAATCGTCAGATTCCAATGGCCGAGATGTGGGCAATGTCCTGATTTTTAAACATGTATTTTACCTGCGGCATTGCATTATTGCTCTGTCGCAGGTATTTCAATCTGAGAGAGGAACTGTTATGAGTGATATAAATTCTATGCATCAGTTTAAATTAGTCAGTTGTTTACAAAAGGTATTTCCTGATGAGGAACCCAGATACAGCCCAGAATGTCAGAAAATAACCACTTTAAAGGGAGAAACAGTATCTTTTCAGATGGCATTCCGCGGAAGCGGATTTTTAAAGGAGATTGTCAGAGTAGAGTGTATTTCGCCAATAGCTATCCCCTATCAAAGTATCGGAGGAAGAAACGGTTACCCTTAAGGAATTCAAGGCGCTGCAAAAGGAGATACAGCGTCTGAAGATTGAGAACGAAATATAAAAAAGCGACTGCTATATTCGAAAAAAAACAATAACCGAGATTGTAACTTTTATGCAGAACAACCTGAAATTCTATACCGTATCCCAGCTTTGCAGTGCTTTGAAATTTCCCAGGAGTACATACTACGAAGCTCTTGGTTCGTGTACCTTTAAAACACCAGCAGGAATACACCGAGTTCAGCCAGAAGGTAAAACAGGCATATGAAGAATCGAAGCACCGGTATGGAACTTTGAAAATCTATCGCGCCCTGAACGATCATGGGACTGCCTGCAGTCTGAAACGTGTACAGCGTCATATGGCGGCCCAGAGGCTTCGTTCTGTAGTGGTAAAAAAGTACAACCACCATGCGAATAACGGCAAGGTGCCAGATGACAAGGCAAAACTCCTTAAGCCGTAAAGGGAATCCCTATGATAATGCATGTAAAGAATCCTTCCATGCGGTATTGAAGAAAGAAGATGAGGAACTAAAAAAAGTGGCGTAATCTTTCGACTTTTTTGTCTAAAGTATTGACATAGGTCCAGGGACATCTCAGAAGGAGGGCCAGAAAGCAGCACTAGTGAAATATGTTGGAGTCGCGCTTCTGATGTATACGGGGGTTCTGGCGCTGCTTATTCTTTGGAAACAAGGTGTACCCGGTTTCAATATGAGCCTCTACATTATGGAAGGCGGCTTCCACCTGAATTTATATACTGTGCTGTCTCCGACTATGAGACGTATCGTTCTGGAAAATATGTTCCCGGTATTATAGGTACATTGTTCAGCCTGGTAGATAAGCTGGTGTCCTCTTTTAGCTCAACCATTGTAGGATTTGCAGTAGCGACAATCGGTTTATCTACGCTGCCGGGTGGCGATACTCCGTATTTTAAGGGAATGAATGTGATCGTTATTGTACTTTTCTGCGTTATTCCGATGTTTGCATGGGCAGTAACTCTGATTGCAATGAAGGGATATTTTCTCACAGGTGAAAAGATGAAAGAAATTCAGGCAGTTAATGCTGCAAGAAAACAGGCGGTCGAGGGAGGGATGGCGCTGGAAGAGGCTATGGTTAAGATTTTACGCTAGGATTGAAACAGGGAAAGACTGAAAATCTTTCCCTGTTTGCTTGTCTGTAAAACTTTTTGTTTTCCTGCAGCCTTGTCCGACCTTGCCCGGCAAAAACATGAGATTGTTGCGTTTTCGCAGACTGAATGATAAGATGGAAGGCAGGAGGGGATAATATGGGAATGCAGAAAAAAATATTGTTATTTTTTATTGTGGCTGGTTTGCTTCCGATGATTATTGTTGCCAACATCGTTAATATTCTATATCAGCGAATGCTTGAGAATAAAGTCATCGACATATCCCGGCAGACTTTAATGCAGATATCTAATAATGTGGATATGCTCATCAATAACATGATATCTGCTTCGAATATTATTGTTTTGGATGACGAGATAATCGGTGTTTTAAAGCAGCAGGAAAAAGACTATCGAAGCGAAAAAACGATTGGGGAAAAGTTAATTAAGGCTCAGGGGTCCGTACTGTATGCATATAATTCAGATATGGTTTTATATGACTTTAATGGAAACTATTATACGACATCAAGCGGATCTGCGTATCAGGATATTGAAAAGGTAGTATCGCAGGAATGGTTTAAAAAGACGCTGGAATTGGACGGCTTTGTATACTGGACCTCCCCGGATTCCGATAATCTGGATTTTGCCGATTATCCCCCGGGTACTTTTTGTATGTCAAGGGTAATAAAAGACAGAAGCTATAAGAACAGATACGGCATTTTACTGGTATGCGTATATCCATCGGAAAGGCAAAGCAGTATTTTGAGTATTAAGGATATGGATACGCTGGCAGGTGACTTTTATGTGATAGACGATAATAATACGATTATTATGTCGTCCGATGATACAATACTGGGAAGCAGGCTGGAAGACAAGGGGATGGATCCGGAGCTGTTCAGGGATGGTGCTGAGAAAAAAGAGATTGAAATAGATGGTGAAAAATATATTCTGAATTCTGTTACAAACTTAAAGAGTTCGTTTAAGATCATACAATGCATATCGGAAAAAAGCCTGATGGAAGAGGGCCTGGAAATCAGAAGGTTAAATATCAGAATCAATGTTCTGGTAATTATTATTTTACTTATCTCGGCAATGATATTTTCAAAATCTATAATAAAACCGATCACTCAGTTATGCTTGTCTATGAAATTGGTGGGAGAAGGAGATTTTAGCCAGTCAATCCAGGTTCAGGGAAATGCAGAAATTACTGTTTTAGCAGAAAGCTATAATATGATGATAAATAAAATACAAAGACTGGTATCTGAGCTGGAGGATTCCTATATCCAGAGAGAAAACTTAAGATATAAGGCTTTGCAGATGCAGATAAACCCCCACTTTATTTTGAATACATTAAATGGGATCCGAATGATTGCGATACTGAACAAAGATGAAAAGGCTGCCGGCATGATTATGGAATTGGGGAAGATGTTAGAGCATATCCTTGACCGAAAGAGTGAAATGGTATGTTTAAATGAAGAAATCCGTTGTATTGAGAGCTATTGCGCGATCCAAAAAATGAGATATGGGGATAATTTCAAACTTCAATTGAATATTGATGAAGAGATTTTAGATTTTAAGGTACCAGTATTACTTCTTCAGCCCCTGATTGAAAATGCAATTATACATGGGATTGGAGAGGGAATCAGATTTGGAAAAATTACGATAAACGGTTACAGAGACAGGGAGTTTGTTGTGATAGAGATCGAAGATAATGGAAAAGGAATGAGCAAAGAGGAGATAGAAAATATTCTCAGTACAGAAAACAAAGGGAAGGTAACCGGCATTGGTATTAAGAATGTATCCGACAGAATAGAGCTGATCTATGGACATGGAAGTACACTGGAAATGATAAGTATTCCAGAGCAGGGGACGAGAATAAGGATGCTTTTACATGACAGGAAGAGCGAGGAGACGGGGAGTATATGATAAAAACAATTATAGCAGATGATGAAATCCTGGTCAGAGTGGGATTAAAGTCTATGGTGAACTGGCAGGATATGGGGTTCGAGATTGTGGGTGAGGCGGGAGATGGAATACAGGCTCTGGAGCTATGTGAGAATGAAGAAGTTGATCTGGTAATTACGGACATAAAAATGCCAAGAATGGATGGACTTGAGCTGATACGGATCCTGTGTGAGAGGTATCCTTCTATCCGGGTTATTGTTCTCAGCTGCTATAATGACGGCGAATATATTAAGGAGGCTATGAAATATAATGGAGCCCTTGATTATATATTTAAGATTGCCATGGACGGAAATGAATTGAAAAAGACTTTAGGGCATGTGAAAAAAATAATAATGTCAGATCAAAGGCGAGAGGAAAATCAAGCCGTTCAACAGCATAATTTTATCCGGAACAGTGAAAAGATGAAGGCTTGGAGCTGTATCCTTGCGGCTGAAGACGGGGCTGATATCAGGAAACTGGAGAAGTACTTTTCGATTAATCTGAATGAACCATACATATGCATTAATATTCGGTTGTTTATACAGGATAATATTCGCTACCAGACACAGGATGAGATGTGGGAAGAAAATAAGCTGTATTTTACCTCGTCCGTAAGCTCTCTGCTTGGAAGAGATAAAATAAAGTTTGATGTGTCATTTTTGAAACAGGAGACGGTTCTCCTGCTGTCTGCAGCAGAATCCATGGAACAAAATCTCCTGATTGAAATGTGTAAAAAACTCGATAGTATGAATTACTTTTGGAGTGATGCACACATGATTTTTGGTATAAGCGGTGTTTTTAGCGGAAGTAATCAGCTGGGTAATGCGCATGGCTGTGCAAATAGAGCGTTAGAAGAATCTTTTTTTACAGGGAATGCTGAGATCAGCTTTTATAAAGAATCTGCAAAAAGAAGTGCTGCAGCAAAAAATCTTCCTTTAAGGTATGAGCTGGCGATTTTACTTTATCATAACAATTATAAGGAAATACGCAGGAATATAGAGGAGTATTTTGAGTTTTGCCGAACGTCGGGACAGATAGGTGTTGAGGAGTTAAAAGAAAATTGTATGGTATTTTTCTCTAATTTGACAACCATACTTTCCTCTAGGCTGGAGCATAATTTTTTAATGAGATATAAAAAAAATCTGTGGAAAAAAATTTTCAACTGCATCACTCTGAAAAATTTACAGCTTTGTGTGATTGAAAACCTGGAAGTATTGTCGGGTGAACTGGAGAAGCAGGAAAGCAGATTTATCAGCTCAGAGACGAAGATGGCCCTGCAGTACATACAGGAAAATTACGCAAAAGAATTACGATTAAAGGATATGGCTGATTATATTGGAATCAATGAAAGTTATCTGAGTCATATATTCAAAAAGGAGTATGGAAAAAGCCTGATTACGTATCTGAATGAATACAGAATTTTGCAGGCACAGCAGTTAATTGCTTCGTCAAATGCGAGTTT
>OBUV01000223.1_pt1 | contig 11447 bp, 17 predicted proteins | sample 1475971 | NCBI WGS metagenome assembly OBUV01 (sample SAMEA2579962, study PRJEB22360) | human gut metagenome | biome: human gut; feature: human-associated habitat; material: faeces | place: Denmark | collected 2008/2010
TTAAGCTAGATGAAATATTTCAGTTTAACTGGTACTTTTTCTTGACGTAGTACCAAGGACTTTAGAAAACGCTAAAGGGCAGGGGGTACCATTAGAAAAATGGGGCATATACGATAGAGAAGGAAAGAAATATATAAATGTTTCGGATATGAAGAAAATCAGTGTAGAGGAACAGCTTGAAGGAAGAGAAGTTGATGCAAGATTTTGTTGGAGCTGTAAAACGTTTACGGTATTTAATGCATCACTTGTTAAAGGCATAGAAAAATATGAAATTATTAGAAATGAATTTGATATTGATGAGGTAGGATTAGAAATGATTGAAAACTATTGTGATGCTACTGATCTTGCAATTATAGAATGTAGACAGAGCAAGGGAGAAGCTAAAATGAAGGTTAAGGAATTATGTTTAAATTATTTAGATACAGGAAATAAAAAGATTATCGCAGGAATTAGTGTATTCGCAGTAATCTTAGCTAGTATGCTTTAACAAAAGATAATTTACCCGACTTTGTTTTAAATGGCAATAAAGCTATTAAACTAGAATATGGTGAGAAATATTCTATCAATGGCATGAAAATATTGAATACAAAAGGAATGGATGATGAAGATAAAAAAATACTAAAAAATGGATTAAGTATAAAATCAGATTTTAAATATGAGGACGGTAAAGATTATCCAATAATTGGAAAGTATAAGATAACAATGACTTTTAATGATGATACACTTGTTAAAAAAGTTAAAGTCGCTGATACTACGGCTCCAGAGCTAAATACAGAATTTCGTGATATAAATATTGTAAAAGGAACAGATTTAGCAACATATGATTTTACAGGTCTTAATTTATTTAATGCAACGTTATAATTTTTACTTAATAGATATTTGAGTAGATTGAAAAGGTAGTGATCTGTGTCTTCCATTCCTATAAGTATTGGAGTCTGCATCCGCAAATCCACGATTTTGACAGCAGAGCTGAGCTGAAGTTATGGATATCACCAATCTTGCTTAAAATTGACGTTCCCGTATAAATCCCAATACCGGAAATCGAGAAGATAGGAGAATCTAGTTTAGCAGTTAATTCTTCTGTTTTTTTCTACAGTTTTGAGCTGATTGGTTGATAGTTCGATATTTTCAATAAGCATTTTAATTTCAAGAGTTATAACTTCGTTGTTCACCAATGGATTTCTTTGCATTGGCACGAAGAGATGATGTGTCTATATCCCCATGGTTTCCACTGCTTTTAGGCTTTAGAAGATGAGTGAGAATGGCACCGGCTAAATTATAAGAACTTCCAAATTCTTTTAAAACAGCCGTATAAGCTTTGGAATATTTGGTTCTAAACCAAGTATTGGACTCAGGAATAACGATATCAATACATTTTTGAAGTTACTTTTTCTTTTGATTGATATCTTCAGTAATAGAAGCATGATGACGGGTTAATTCACGAGCTTGTTTCATATCGAGCTTACGCTGAGCGACTCTAGTATAATCTCTATCAAAGAATACTGAACAAATAAGAAAAGTCTCTTTTTTATCATTGTTAGTTTTTCTTATTTTGCTTTTGCGCTTGGTATCAGTTATTTATCAACTTGAAAAATTTGGTCACTCGCATATCAAAGCATCTTAGGTTCTTTTCTATAAATATCTTCTTTTTGAGCACATGTATAGATGCTCTATTTGTCATACAATTTTAAAGGTTCAAATATATCTGAAATGCAATTATGTGATTCATTCAATAATTAGCATTTTTAGACTTTACTTTTAATAGTTATTGAAACTGGAATAAACATTAAATCTGTTTGTATCCCAGCTACCCTTATCGCATTAGACTGTTCTCGAAAAGTGGGCTGTCACGATTCTTTGAAGAGATTGATTCTTATCAACAAATATATTCGGAAATTCAGCAATAGTATCAAAAACAAGAGAATTCTTAAGCAATCATTAGTTTGCGTATAACTGGAGAGAGTGCGGCTATTCAAATAAAAAATTATATTGAGTCACATTCGTATTTAGAAAATACGGATATAATTCTATTAGTGATTTCTGATCATGAATACTTGCTAAGAAAAGTAAATCAAATACAAAAAAACAAAGGATTGTGTGTGTGGTAGGGACTTATAATCAAGAATTATATGGTATACCATACATTCCAATTTCAAAACTATTTGATATTTCATCAGATAAACTAGATATTTTGTTATCTTTAGAAACTGTAGAATCTGTCATGTCAGTAAATTATGATGCGATATATGCTTACTTGGAAGAACAGTTGGAAGGTTTTGACCTTCAGTTATTAAAGAAAATTTTGCCAAAGACTATTCTTAGAATAAAGAAAGTATTGCATGGCTTATCATCTGATCAGGAAGTTGGGTTATTTATGCATATTACATGTTAAATCTATCGATTACAAAAAGAGAATAAATCAATAAGAAATGAAACAAGCCTTTATATAATGATTTGAAAGAAAATTTACAACTGTTTGAAAAAGAATTTTGTATAAAATTTGATGATGACAAGTTAGCTAATATAATCCAAATTAAAAAATGTTAAATCATTACTTTTTTATTAAAAACAGAGTAACTTTTTGATTATCTTTTCATAAATCTTCAAAGTGTCGATATATCCTTATTTTTCAAGGTTTTTCGGCATTTTCTTATTGGCTGAACCCTCACTTAACTTAGGTAAAACTCCTCATATCTTGGCTCTCAAAAGTTGTATAATACGTTGTAAATCAGGCTATCAGACTTCTCATTTCTTTGTTTGCTCCAACTTCCGAAGCATGAGCATATAAGTCTAATGTTATCGTAATACTTGAGTGTCCCATGATATACTGTAAGTTCTTTGGGTTCATGTTCATTTGTGCCAACTTCGTACAGAATGTATGTCTTAATATATGCGGTGTGATGTTCGGTAACTGCTCCTCATGGTTCTTGTTGTACTTCTTCACAATCCCTCTAAGTGCATATTTATAGTTGCTTTCTTGCATTGGATAACCCTTAACGGAAAGAAATAGAAAATCTTTGAAACCGTCAATCTCTTTAATCTTCGATTTCTGCTTTCTTTTCAATACTCTATGAAATGCTTGTTCTATTTCATCACGCATTGGCACTTTACGAATACCGCTCTTTGTTTTCGGTTCGTCTATGTAGTAGCCGTCCTTGTCTTTCAGTAATTGATGATTGACACAGATTGTATGATATTCAAAATCGATATCTTTCTTTGTCAGTCCGCAGAACTCTGATATTCTAAGTCCGGTTTTAAGTAGTATCAGCACATCATCATAATACTTCTGATACACATTGTCATGCTTGATAAAGTGAAGCAGTTCTTTTTCTTGCTTTTCATTTAATGCGATTTTCGGTTTACTGTCATCTTCAATCACATCACTTAAACTAAAGTCAAACGGATTTTTTCGTACACAGTCATCTTGCTTCCTTTGGTGTCGATACCGTCATACAAATCTTTCTGTATGTTTCGTTCCTTTTCCCTTAATGACAAATCTTCTCGTTTGCCTTTTGGTGTTCTGTCCGTAGGCAACAGTTTCCATGCGTAAGCGTATTGTGGTTTTCCAAGTGCATTGACATACTTGTAACAGTATCTGCCGTCTTTTCTTTGACTTTCACCCCTTTGTAATACTCTGTTCTTGTTATCTCGTCTTTTTAATGCTGACATCTTTCTAACTCCTTTCAAAGTAAGAAAAAGCCTTGTATATACGACTTGATACTATCATATCACGCACAAGGCTCTTTTTCACTAGATTTGTTCCAATTCATCTATCAATTTTTCAAATGCTTTTTTCTTGATAAGCATACGATTGCCGTTTTGAAGCATGCAGACATCTTTATGTTCATTTGCAACTTCACGAAGTTTGTTTTCGCCGATACGGAAATACATGGACGCTTCTTCAATCGTCATCAAGTATCGTTCCCATAGTGGCATACTTAAATCACGCATAAAATGACACCCCCTTTCTGTCATGGATTTCTAAACAGTCTGACGGCTTTTATCATAGCCCACAGGAGTTCCACCTCTGCATAGTTCTTATGTAGCCGTACCCGTTGCGTGCGACGCTCTTAACGCTCAAGCTGTGGCTGTACGGGAGTATCATTATCTGACAGAGCAGGTCATGGCAAAGATATTTGATAAAGGTATCTCATGAAACATTGACAGTATTCGCTCGCTTTTATAAAAGGTCATGGCGTATCAATTTCAACGGCTTACTGCTTGTCAAAGGTATCAGACTGTTTTATTCAGTTGCCAAAGAACACCGAAAGAAGAAAATTCCTTTTCGTATATACCGCGTTGAATAAGTAGGGAAAGGTAACCGATCTTTAAAACTTTTTTTATTTCTTTCACATCAACACTCAACTGTAAGGTGCATTTTGCTAACCATTTCAAAAATCTTTTTACTTCTTTCACATAACACTATCCAGTAAAAGCGAATTTGCGACATATTTTCCGAAAAAAGTTTTATTTTCTTTTTCTGCACCATATCTGTCCAGTAATCAGTCATTTAATGACTTCTTGATGAAAAAATCTTCTTTCCATATCATATAAGGAACGGAACTGTCGATTTAATGGCCTAATATTGAAAAAGATTTAATTTCTTTCACATAATACTGTCCAGCAAAGGCTGATTTGTATAGTGGATTACGAAAGAATTTTATTTTTTCTTCTTCTACTCCATATAGGGACAGCAACAGTCGATTTGCTTCCATAAAATGAAAATAATTTGATTTTCTTCTTCCGTAACATATCTGTACTGAAAGTGTCGTTTTGTTGCAGAAATTAAAAAATACAGTCATCTTCTTGTGAAATGTCGGTATAAATTCGATCTTCTATATTCGATTTTTCTAATTCCAGTAAATGCTTATGCTTTTTCTTGAGTTCCGTATTATTTATCATGTCTTTTAATATTGTGGTATTGTTTTGCTTATCTAATTCTTGCAACATCTTGATTGTTGGTGCAACTTGCCTTTGTACCCAGTTTAATGCTCTCTCTAGGGTATATGGTTCGGGCTGTGTTGTTAATCGTATCTTTTCTCTGTTTTTTCCGATAAACCATTCTCAGTCCTCATCAAGTTCCCATGACCGTTTTGGCAAGGTATCATCTCTTTTTAGAAAACGCACATAATGATTGATGATAGAAAAGGCGGTATGCTCTGCGTCATAATAGGCTCTTTCATTCTTCATGCGGACTTCAAATCGGTTCTTAATCTCGCATTCTTCAAGTTCTATCCCTTTCTTGACTGCTTGCTCATAATTCTTTTGATAGGCACACATATATAATTCACTACTTGTAGAACCAAGATACAGAGTCTCGCCAGTATTTTTAGGAACATCACTTCCGCATTTTTCTGTACCGTCATAGCCTTTCTGATTGCGAAATAAGGAGATACATTCGCCAGCCTTATATTTTGCCTTTAAGCGTGGAATATCAAGTATTCCTGCTCGGTCATTGATTGCCAAATCAAGTCGTTTCATTTTACCGTCAGCGGTCATACAGTCCATCATAAAGTCATACCATGAACGCTCTTGTGCTAATAGGTAGGCTTCCATTTGACGACAGCCACGACCTTTTAATTCAAGCAGTACCCCTAACTGCTCATTCGCAGAACACATAACAAATATATCGCCAATATAATACTGACTTTCATATCTGTATTTTCCGTAATCTTCACGAAGCATATGTTTCGGGTTGAGTTTCAATACATTCTTGATAACCGATAATGCGTCTGTGGTAGGGAAACGGACACGAAAATAGTCAATCAATATAAATAATGGCTCTTGTGGATTAAGTCGCTCTAATTCGCTTGTAAGCCTTTCTTTGAGTTCATCTGTTAATGGTAACTTGCCATTTTCAATACGGTTATAATATTCTCTAGTGATACCACAAGCAGTTGCTATTTGTATTCGTGTTACTCCGTATTCATCACGCTTTTGTTTCAATTCTTCTAAAAAGTTTTTATCATTCATTTTAAAATTCCTCCAATCAAAAAAGGCAACTACCATACTTGATAATTGCCTAGTCATAAATCTTCACATAAGAAAAGACAGTCAATCTTTTACAATCAACTGTCTAATCTGCTTTTCAATATTCAATTTTCCATAGTGACATTCATGTTTAAAAATGTCACACCCTATAAAACAGGATTTTCCCTTATATATTCAGCGTTTCCGCTTACCTTTGTCTCTTGTTTTTTATGCCCCCCTTGTTAGATAACGGGGACTAAATATTCGCTCGCCACAGGCTCGCTCATAGACGAAATGAACCAGCCCCTCGCCAGCAAACTGGCGTGTCGGAAAGTCTGGGGACTTCCGCCACCATGTCTGGATCACTCCGTCTGTTTCTATTTGTTTCAATCCATATCTTAATGAACATTGCAATAGCACCTTTATCTTTTAATAATCCTAAAAAGTTTTTTATTTCTTAACATACTACAACTATTGCTTGTTCTTTTTATTTTTAATGTTTGCTAATAAAAATGGTGTATTAGTAAACAACAAACTAATCGGTATCAATATATTTTCTTTATATATGAACCCAATGGTAATCATAACGATACTACAAATAGCACTTATACCAGAACATACGATTCCAACGTCTGTGGCTGTAATAGTTTTATTATATTTTTTCATTAATTTAAACTCCTAAAATTCCTATGGAAGATCTAATTGAAATAATTTGAAAATAATATCATTATAGGTTATTGCCATTATAACAAGTACTGATATTATAAAAACAATACCAATTTTTCTTTATAGTTAATAAAATTCCCCTCCACTTACCCTAAGTCTATATTGATATATTTCTATTTATTCTACATTATATTACTTTTATCATAACAACACTATTGTAAGGGGATAAGCATATTAATTATTGTATGAAAATTTTAGAGAGAAGATTTTATGCGAAATTCTTAGCATATTATTATTTATCAGATTTAAACCAATTGTATAGCAAAGTAACAAAGATAATCAAAAAAGAAGCAATATATCCATAAAAATAATCACTTACAAAATCTTTTAATGTTATTGTACCAGATAAAAAATTAAATAGTGTTATTATTAAAGGATAGATTAATGCAGAAAGTAGAGAAATGATAAATATCAATAAGATAGCACCTATTTTTTTCATATTAATCTAAGAAATAAGTTTAAGTGTGCATTTAGTAGCATTCCAGATTAACATTCCTGCTAAACTACTAGGTAGAACTGCTCCAACAGCCTTTTTTAATAAAAATGTAGCAGACTTTTTCCCTAATTTTTTTGCAAGATTATCAAAAATAAGTCTAGAAGCTTTTTTCCATGCACCCGATTTTAAAGCTTTTATTACCTTTCCATTAAAAGCTGTTTTTAATTCATTAATTCCAGCTGATACAGCCATTCACACTTTACATAATCACCAAAACTCCTCGTTTGAATAGTACTAGCTCGCTCATATTCATCAAATAGTATGTTATTTCCATAATGTTCTCTTAACAAGTTAATATTCACAGCTTCAATATAACCATTATTATCTACTTTCACGGCATTTTCATATACATACTGAAATTCATTTGACATTTTTTCAAAATCACTTCAATTTCTGTATCTTCTGTTAATTCACTGGCATATGTTACTACACTAAAATTTATAAATGCACATAAGAAAAGTGAAATTGATAAAAAAGCACAAATTATCCTATTTCTTTTTTTAATTTTATATTAGAATTCATGTTTAATCAACCCCCTTTTTATACTACATAGTCAGATTCTTAAATCTTAAAAATCTGACTATGTATTTAAATTTAATTGTTATTATCTAGTGTTACTGCAAATGGTCTTAATTCAAATAGGCTCCATTTTGCAAATACTTTGATAAAGGATATAATTACATTATCAGAAAAAGAATTAGCAGATGTACATTCTTTCAATAAAGCCTCTTTAAATAATTCAAATTTAAGCTCTTCAAATTTATGCGTTCTTAAGATAGAATTATACGCAACCGTAATTTTCCCTAATTCATCCAATGATATTTTATGATTCAAACAGAATAAATGAAGAGAGAGTGGTCTTGAGAAGTTGAACCAATACTCTCAGCCAATTCATTCAATGCATGTAAATATAACCATTCATGTTCACTTCTAAAAGATTGTTTATTAATACTCATTCTATATAAACCATCCTATTCCTTCCTTAATAGCTAAAGCAATATTTGTTGCAACAGAACGTGAAACATTAGCATTAAGTAATCCACTTAAAACTGCATCATAAACAGCTTGAGCAGGTATATCTGACCATTTTAATAAAGGGTTTATTGCGTCAGTAATATCATCAAAATATTTAAGAAAATTCTTTGAAATCTATATATAATTAATCACCATTTTTATACCTATAAGGATTCTTATAACTCATATCTATCCCTCCTTATCATATATTTATAATTATTTTGTATGATTACAATTTCCTTTATCACAACAATAAGTTTCTTTACCGTCTAAGTCGAATATTTGATAGATACACACACCTAAAACATTTGCTGTTTTAAGACTTGGAATTGCTTTTTCTGTTTCTATCTTATTTATGCTAACCCGTGATATCCCAACTTTTTTCCCCAGTCTATGTTGTGATAGTCCCAAATAATTTCTATATTCACCAATTCTGTTTTTCAATATAACCGTCTCCTATCTATTGGATAACTAAAATTTACCGCAATACCTAAAAACAGTCAATAATTAATTAACTTTATTTTACAAAAAAACAATAAAAAGTAATTGTCTTTTATTCAAAAGAAAAAAGCTGTAATTATTCTATATTAGCAAGAAATTTCAGGTTTTTAAATTATACTAAATGTGTAAATTTTATTACTTAATCTTATCTACCATCTTTATTACAGATAAATCATTATAAGAAATGTTTGTAATAAATTTTCCTGTATGTAATTCTATTCCTGTTTCTGTAACTTTTTCTATACTACTGAACATATATGTTTGACCTCCAAAATAGGTGCCTTTATTTTTATAAACTATGCAATTCCCACATATAATGTTATTTTGTTCTGTATAATCTGAAGCATGCTTAATTACAATTCCCAAAGATTTATTCTGATTAAAATATCCATATTTGTTATTCTTCACAAAACAAATCATATTCCCAAAAATACCTACAATTTGAATATTACGTATTACACTATACCTAAAACTATTCATGGATACATCACAGATTTTCCCTAAATAATCTTCAATACAAAAATCCACAGTGTTTTTAATTGCGTCATTTTCCATATAGTTATCTGAACATTGAACCATAGGTAAATCAAAATCATCTCTGACTAATTGATCAAGTGTTAAATTATAATAATCAGCTATTCTTAATAGCGTCTGAATATCTGGAATAGAAGTAGAATTTTCCCATTTTGAAACAGCTTGTCTACTCACAGATAACTCTTCTGCAAACTCTTCTTGTGTAAGATTATTTAGTTTTCTTATCAAAGTGATTTTTTCATTAAGTAACATATCATTTATCGCCTCCTTGTAATAAATGTTTATTAGCAAGTTTCTATATTTCACTCAATCAAAAAGAGTTTACATATTGCTACTTTTGGTAGCAAATATATTTTTGATTTTGTATGTCATTCTTTCATATCTTCGTATTTTTTAGTATAAGTCGTTATATAAGGCTCTTTCTTTTGTTGTAATTTTGTTGTAAATCACTTTCAATTTCTTTTAGCATTTTTCTTATAAACCCTTTATTTATAAGGATATTGCTAAATTATCTCCCATTTTCTCTTAAAATTAGTGTATGAAGTTACAGTAATTGGCTAAAAGAACTCTTTAATTATAAAAATGAAATAAAAGATTTGAATAATGATGTTGGATTATGCATCTTTCTAATCGTTTTTCATTTATACTAGTTTATTATTCTAAATTCTGAGCTAAACTAATAGTAGCAGATTATAATGATATTGGAGGTATAAGATATGAAAGATCAAAAAAAAATTCAAGTATTACAAGATGTTATTCGAATTCCATCAGTAAACGGGAAAGAAGCAGAAGTAGCATCCTATCTTTCTAAACTATTTATAGATTACAGTATTGAAAGTGAAAGAGTGCCTTATTGTCCAGGACGAGATAACTTGGTTGTAACTATTTCTACAGGGCACGGCAAAGTCTTAGGGCTTTCTGGGCATATGGATGTTGTGTCTGCTGGAAATGAAAGCATGTGGAATTATCCACCTTTTGAGGCGCATATTGAAGGTAATCGTCTCTATGGACGCGGATCGACAGATATGAAGGCCGGATTAATGGCGATGGTCATTGCTATGATTGAATTAAAAGAAGAAGGATGTCCATTTAATGGGACAATCAAATTGTTGGCGACTGTTGGGGAAGAGGTTGGAGAACTAGGAGCTGAACAATTGACAAAAGAAGGTTATACAGATGATTTGGATGCACTTATTATTGGGGAACCTACTGGATATGTTTTAGGCTATGCTCATAAAGGATCTATTAACTATACGGTAGTGTCTAATGGTAAAGAAGCACATAGTTCAATGCCACAGGAGGGATATAATGCTATCAGACGTTTAAATGATTGCATTATGGTATTCAATCAAAAAATGGACAAGATATCAAACGATTATATCAATGAAGAATTGGGAAAAACAATACATAATGTCACAATTATTCACGGTGGAACCCAAATAAATAGTATTCCAAATAAGGCTATTGCACAAGGAAATATACGGACTATACCAGAATTTGATAATGGTAAAGTGATTGCTCTATTAAAGGAAACAGTTGCACAATTAAATCAAGATAATTTATTTCCATTGGAGTTAACTATTAATTACAACAAAATTCCCGTTGAAGCCAACAAAAACTCCACATTGATTCAAGCTATTCAAAAACAGTTTGATACACCGTTACCAGTTTTAGGAGGTCCTGCTACTACAGATGCTGCAGAGTTTATAAAGTCACAGAAACAATTTGATATAGTGGTTTTTGGACCTGGTGTTACTACAGTTCCTCACCAAATCAATGAATATGTGGAAATTAGTAATTATTTAGAACAAATTGACATTTATAAAAAGATAATTACTACCTACTTAAGTGATGAATAAATAATGAATTTTATAGCGGAAAATAGTAATTAGATTTTTTCGTTGATTAGGTATTGCACAGTGTATGAAGCACTGTTACTATGTAAAGATTTCGGACAATTTAAATACAATGATTTAGTAAGTCTAATCTAATATTTTATATTTTTTTCAAATTGGTCCGGCAACATATATTTACAATGCGAATGTATTCTCATTGTGTTGTAAAATTCTTCCAAATATTCAAATATTAGTTTTCATAACCCTGGATTTTAAATCTGTTTATCCACTCACGTTTTATTGATGCATGAAATGTTTCTATACATGCATTGTCCCATGGACATGCTTTTTTTGAATAGCTTCGTTTCATT
>OBUV01000230.1_pt1 | contig 10888 bp, 8 predicted proteins | sample 1475971 | NCBI WGS metagenome assembly OBUV01 (sample SAMEA2579962, study PRJEB22360) | human gut metagenome | biome: human gut; feature: human-associated habitat; material: faeces | place: Denmark | collected 2008/2010
TTTGTCAGCACATAGCACTGTCGTGTGGCGTCATATCCCTCACGAAAGTAATCTGTACTGACGTAAATCCCGGCCTTCGTCAGCCATGCCTCTGTCAGACACAGTTCATTACTGTCCTGTGGTGCCACATCCAGTATCTGTTTCCCGGCCTCCTTCCCGTTCAGGGACAGGTCAACCAGATAACGCCCCGGCGCATAGCTGCCGTTCAGGGCTGCCCAGACTTCCGGATTAACCCCGGCACCACCCTGGATAAAGGACATATCCAGTTTTTCACCTGCAACACCTGTGGCACTGGCGAAAACAATTGATACAGCAATCGCAACTACGGCCCGACAGAAAAACACGGATGAAACCGGCTCTGCGATTTCCTTCTTTCCTGCACACACAATCCTTTTCTCCGTTACTGATACGTGACCACACTGGTACTGCCCGCATCCACCACATGACAGGCTGAAGCAACTATGTCTGCACAAAAAACAATTCTCTGTATGGAATCCACCCCACCCCACACAAAGAAAATAAAAAAATGCATATGTGCGCTCGTATACATCTCAGGACAATCATTTAATCGCTAACCACAATGTGGTTGCCTTCTCTGCGATTAATTATCGCCTCTTCAACCCTAAAAAAAACACACAACACGAAAAAACAGGAAACAAAACATGAAATACATAAGAATAATTCACATGGCCACATGAAATAAACCTCAATACAGAATATTGGACGTTTAATGAAATGCATTACCACTTTACACAAAGATAATAATACCCTTCAGTCCACAGCTCTCTGGCCATCCTAAAACAATGTCACAATCATAAAATACTCCTCCTCAATAGAAATTGATTAATAAGCAGAAAGTGAATCGCTATGTATAGTTTTGATGCTTCCAGTTTGTGCGTATTACCGTGAATGAGATCGGTTCTCCCTGCGTCAGAATAGTTATCACCTTGATTTTTTTACATATAAAAGAGACTATGCCTGCACATGCGGTACCAATTTATATAAAAGAACAAGGTGTTACCTAGTTATTAGCACCTTATAGCATGATCCATACAGAATATTTTCTGTAAACCAGATCTGAGTCCTTCAGTAATACAAGATGGAGACTTGAGCTCGTGCAACAAGGCCTATTACCGGAAAAAAATATCTTCTGTCGATGGAAATGAATGGACACCGGAGCAACGGTTTTCTGTTGTTGACAGTTGTAATCGAAACCGCAATTTTATCTGAAATGGAACTGGCTGATTATTTCCAGAGAATGGAGTTTTTTGTTGAGCAAGTTAAAGAATGGAACTATATTCATTCAGGATCATGAAAAGAAAATGACAGAAAGTCGCCGTGCTGATAAATAATTACGCGAAGCAAAGACTCAGTTACGGGAACTGGAAAAAGAACGTATCCGTAAAGATAAAGCTCTGGCGGAATGGACTGCACCCCACCCCGTTAGACGATCCTGCCCTATAGTTTGAGCATAGGGGGAGCATATGGGCACACCACGATTTACACCAGAATTTAAGGAAGAAGCCGTCCGTCAGATCACGGAACGCGGCTATTCCGTTGCCAAAGTATTTGACCGTCTGGGCGTTTCTGCACACAGCCTCTACAAGTGGCGACGGGCTATCAAACCAGGTAACAGCGAGCAGCATGCCCGGGATTTACTAGAAGCCAAAAGCGAGATACTGAAACTACGGGCGCAGCTAAAACGTACCGAAGAAGAACGGGATATCCTGAAAAAGGCCGCGCGGTACTTTGCAAGGGAGCCCGACTGAAGTACCGCTTTATCAATGAACACCACACTGTATGGGGTGTGATGACGATGTGTCGGGTACTGAATGCCGCCCGGGCCGGGTTCTATGCATGGTTGCACAACCCGGTCTCGGCGCGTGATAAAGATAACCAGCGTCTGCTGACGCTTATCCGTGACTCATATTTACTGAGCTGAGGCGTATACGGTTACCGGCGGGTTTATGGCGATCTGAACGAAATCGGGGAAGCCTGCGGTAAAAACCGGGTGGGCCGCATCATGCAACTGAACCGGATTAAAGCTGTACGCGGCTATAAAGCGCCGCGTCGTATCGCTGGCAGACCTTCAGTGGTAGCGCCTAATCGTGTGCAGGGGCAGTTTACTGTTGTCCGGGCCAATCAGGTCTGGGTCACCGACATTACTTATAGTGTGCCCGGAGTTCAGGGCGAGCATGGAGGCTCAAATGAACCATGAGTCTGTCTGGAATATTGAAACGGTAACTCATGACGAGAAACCCAACAATCCCACCGGGTGTGATGGTGGAGAACCTGAGCGGCAGTGACCTGCGGCATGCCTGCAGGGTGATGTAACCCGCTGACAACGGGGATTGAGGCGAGATCACTAAGCCGAGATGACCCCCAAAGTTGAGTGCTGAAAGGCTGAAGAACATGAACCCGTTAATTCGCCTCTGTGGGTTGAAAACGTCACCACGGCCAATGTGATCTGACAGGCCGTGCAGAAGGAACTGGCAGTGATATGTATGCACTGCCGGTCAAAGGTGTTTTGACAAGTATGCAAAACACCGGGACAGCAGTGCCCATCACGCTCGGGTTGCTGACTTCTGCCAACTTGCGGCAAGCAAGGGTAAAGAGTGCGACGGGCAGCCTCCTCAGTATGTCTGAGTCCAGACAGGTGAACCGGGGAAGGTCAGCGACGGATGTTAAGGGGGCATGGCCCCGATGACGCGCTGACTGGCGGAGTGTCCGTAGTAGTCCGCGATGGGGAAAGCCCATTACATGGCGAAGGGGAGCAGTTTAAATGTGTTTGCGACGTGAATTAACTGACCTAATGAGGTGAAGACCTTTGATAATCAGCGAAATGCAACGCAAGCTTGCCACATGGGCAGCCACCGATCCGTCCCAACGGATTGAACGGCTGCTGCGTCTGATAACACAACCAGAATGGCTGGCTGAAGCGGCGCGGATCACGATTTCATCAAAGGGGGCGCATACCCCCGGCGTTGATGGCGTGAACAAAACAATGCTACAAGCCAGACTGGCTGCTGAGCTGCAAATCCTCAGGGATGAATTACTCTCAGGTCACTACCAGCCCTTGCCCGCCAGACGGGTTTACATCCCTAAAAGCAACGGCAAGCTGCGACCTCTGGGTATCCCGGCGATGCGTGATCGTATTGTTCAGCGGGCTATGCTGATGGCGATGGAGCAGATATGGGAAAGTGATTTTCATACACTCTCATATGGCTTCCGGCCTGAACGCAGTGTCCACCATGCGATCCGCACGGTGAAATTGCAGCTCACCGACTGCGGTGAAACACGGGGCCGCTGGGTAATTGAAGGCGACCTGTCCAGCTACTTCGACACTGTACACCATCGGTTGCAGATGAAGGCAGTACGCCGCAGGATCAGCGACACTCGTTTCATGGCTCTGCTGTGGAAAACCATCAAGGCCGGGCATATTGATGTCGGTCTCTTTCGGGCGGCAAGTGAAGGCGTACCGCAGGGTGGCGTAATATCGCCGTTGCTGTCGAATATCATGCTCAATGAGTTCGATCAGTATCTGCATAAACGCTACCTGAGCGGGAAAGCCCGAAAGGATCGCTGGTACTGGAATCACAGTATCCAGCGAGGCCTAAGTACCGCTGTCAGAGAAAACTGGCAATGGAAACCTGCTGTGGCATACTGCCGGTATGCCGATGACTTCGTGCTTATCGTCAAGGGTACCAAAGCACAAGCCGAAGCCATCAGGGAAGAGTGTCGTAGTGTGCTTGAAGACAGCCTGAAACTCAGGCTGAACATGGACAAGACCAGAATCACCCATGTTAACGACGGCTTTATCTTTCTGGGTCACCGGATCATCCGCAAACGCAGTCGTTATGGCGATATGCGGGTGGTCTCGATGATCCCGCAGGAGAAAGCCAGAAACTTCGCTGCATCGCTGACGGCTTTGTTATCAGGTAATTACAGTGAAAGTAAAATCGATATGGTTGAGATACTCAACCGGAAACTGAAAGGCTGGGCCGCGTTCTATCAATTCGTTGATTTTAAGGCCAAAGTATTCAGTTATATCGACCGCGTAGTGTTCTGGAAGCTGGCTCACTGGCTGGCCCGCAAGTATCGTACAGGTATCACTTCCCTGATGAAGTGGTGGTGTAAATCACCGAAACCGGGTCAGAGCAAAACATGGGTTTTATTTGGAAAAACCAACCACGGTAAGCTCAGCGGTGAAATCCTGTACCGGCTGGTCGGGCAAGGCAAGAAGCTGTTCCGCTGGCGTCTGCCTGAAGGTAACCCTTATCTGAGGACGAAAGCCAGAAACACGTATACATCGCGCTACACTGAGGTGTCAATGGCGTTCGCCAGCGTTTAAACGGAGAGCCGGATGCGCTGAAAGGTGCACGTCCGGTTCGGGGAGGAGAGGCAGGGAAATAGTCCAACTACGCCCTGCCTCTTACTCTACTCCGTACCTGGCAGGGCTGGCTGTATCTGGCGGTGGTTATCGATCTCTTTGCCCGTAACGTGGTGGGCTGGTCGATGAAGCCCACTCTCTCACGCGAACTGGCGCTGGATGCACTGATGATGGCGGTCTGGCGACGTAAACCTGACGGAGAGGTCATCGTGCACTCAGACCAAGGTAGCCAGTACGGCAGTGACGACTGGCAGCGTTTCTGCCAGGCCAATAACCTAGCCCCGAGCATGAGCCGGCGTGGCAACTGCTGAGATAATGCAGTGGCCGAGCCGTTCTTCAGTTCACTGAAAAAAGAACGGCTCAGAAAACGTATCTATAAAACCCGGGATCTGGCCCGCACCGATATCTTCGATTACATTGAAGTGTTCTATAACCGGGCCCGGCGCCACAGTCATCTCGGTGGCGTCAGTCCGGAGGCCTTTGAACAGGCCTCGTCGTGAGGACAGGATATGTCCACGGTTGTGGGGACAGTCCAAGGACTGTAGCGTTGCTTTGCTCAGGGAGGGATACGCCCCTTTTGACAAGGTACTACTCGTGGCAATCCAAGAGGCCCATTTAACATATAATTGATATCGAACTCTATTTATATCCCTTGCTATTGATGGCGAACTATAATTGCTATAAAATAATATCCTGTTGTTTTGCATACATTATATGACTCTCATGAAGAAACATTCAAACACAGAAAATAACAATATTTTTCTTCCCGATGAATGGTCAAGGGCGATAAAAAATAAATTGAATTTTTCCAGTGTAAAAATAACCCCTTCATTACAAAAAAAAGAAGGTTTATTTGATGGGCGCATGTATATTGACGAATTAAATGGAGATATATTTAAAACCTTAGTAAAGTCTTCCGCTGTTACTGTATCCCTTACACATAAAGATGTAATAAATTCTACTTTTAAAAAAGTATTTTTTATATATTCATGTGGCAATGTACTTGTGAGAAATAAAGAGCGCCGAGAAATTATTTCGCCAGGAGATGCTTTAATTGTTCCCTCACATGACGAGTTAATCATAGATTCTCCTTCGAAAAGAAATACTATTTCTCTTATCGTGGATGTTAAAAACATAACCGAAGAATCTGAAGAAACGTTAAAAAACTTAGCATGGAAAAAAACTTCAGAATTAATGTATGGTGATGATATTAACAAGTTACTTTTAAACTATCACTCTAATTATTCAGATAGATTTTGTGAGAAGAACACCAAAGCGTTGATTAGTCTGTTATCATTAGAGCTTGAATCTCATGATAAAGCCTACCTAGGAAAAATCAATAGCGATGACAAACTCACACCATTGATCTATTTTATTAAATCCAATATAAAAAACAGTGAACTATGTCTATCATCTGTAGCGAATTCATTTAATATTTCCGAGAGGATGATTCAGTATATTCTTTCAGAGAACAATATAAAATTCAGTGAATTTATTGCAAATGAACGCTGTCGACTTCTGGCAAAGAAAATAATGGACGATCCCTATATGAATGTTGATGTTCATATATATGAATCAGGTTTTAACTCAATCGCCACAGCTAATAGACAATTTAAAAAAAGATTAAATGAAACACCCAAAAAATATCAAGAACGGCAAAAGAAAAATTTACACAAACAACAAAAAAACAATTCTTTCTTTTCCTAACTGTTGGTTGGCGTGTAAAGGAATTACATATTCCCGTCGTTATATGATGATATCCATCTGATATATTAGATCACCCCCTAGGTTGACAGGTGTCGATTATTTATATAGACATCTGTCACATTAAATCTTGTTTAAATTTTTTCTCAATCCAGATGTATTTTGATCAAGTAATGTTTCCATCGGTACCCGCCACAGCACATTTATCCCTGATAGTAATACCGGACTTCACCAAGTTCTTTGCAGCAGTCTGGAGTATACAGTGAATAGAAAACCTAGTTGCGCCATAGACCGCTAGGTTAGAGTTACCGAACTTAGCAGCATGAAATGAAGCGTTAATTATTTTCCCTACAATCTCCTCCTTTCTTTGCGGTGTCCTTTTTTATGCGTTTCGGGATAGTTTGATTTCTCCTGTTAACATCAGTGGCGGATGATAATTAACCATGATGTCAACGAAACAAATTCCCTGTCATCGTTAGTAATAATGACGTTCTTTCTGTAACCAGAATAATTTTCCCACTCAATAGAATTGCTATCTTTAACCATAAGCATGTCTATATCTTGATTATTTCGTAAATTGCACTTTTTTTTTCACATATAGCAAAAATATTTCACTTTTTTTTGTTATTAATTTATATCCTTGGTAGTGTAAATAAATCAGGAGCAAACCAAACAATATGCAAACATATAGCTTTCATTTATTAGCATTTAGCCAACAAAAAGCAAACAACATGCAGCAATATTAATTTTAATTGTTATTGTGTTATCTATAGATTAATTATTATTGTTAGGATGAAATATGAGCAAATACACACACCTGTCAGGGGTTTCGTTAATTAATAATGCTCTGTTAAATAAAGGTACGGCATTTTCAGTATCTGAGCGGGGTGAGTTCAATCTGAATGGGTTGCTCCCGAACAAAATTGAATCGCTGGAAGAACAGGTTCAACGGGTAAAAATTCAGCTTGATCGCTTTGCTACTGATGAGGCGCGACATGTGTTTTTACGCAATCTTCAGGACACAAACGAAACGCTGTTCTACAGATTCATCACTTCCCATCTGGAAGACACGCTGCCGCTAATCTATACCCCCACCGTCGGTTATGCCTGCCAGCATTATTCTGAGATATGGCGAAAACCCCGGGGTATATGCATTGCCTGGGAAGACAGGGACAATATCGATGCTTTGTTGAGGAACGTTCCGTCAGATAATATCAGGATCATCGTTGTGACTGACGGGGAACGTATTCTTGGACTGGGAGACCAGGGCATTGGCGGTATGGGGATACCGGTTGGAAAACTCTCTCTGTATTCTGCCTGCGGGGGTATTGATCCTCAGATGTGCCTGCCGATGGTTCTGGATGTGGGGACCAACAATACGTCATTACTGGAGAGTCCCGTATACATGGGTGCCCGGCATCCTCGTATTCCTGACAGTGACTATTACCCGTTTCTGGAACGGTTTATTGTTGCCGTGGAAAAACGCTGGCCCGGCGTGTTGCTGCAGTTTGAAGACTTTGCACTGAAACATGCCACGCCGTTACTGGAAAAATACCAGGATCGCCTGTGTTGTTTTAATGATGACATTCAGGGAACGGCCGCTGTGACCCTGGGGACGCTGCAGGCAGCCTGCAGACATAAAAGGCAGACACTATCTTCACAGACCCTGCTTTTTGTCGGTGCGGGCTCAGCAGGATGTGGGATTGCGGATTTGATTGTGTCAGCAATGATGGCCGAAGGGCTGAATGAGCAAGAAGCGCGTCGCCGTATTTATATGGTGGATAAAGACGGTCTCCTGCTGAAAGACAATCCGTCATTAACAGACTTTCAGTCACCCTTTGCCTGGCCTGCAGAACAGCTTGGTTTCTCTCCTGAAAACAAAGGTCTTGATGCATTAATCGCGGAAATCAAACCTTCCGTGCTGATTGGCGTGTCCGGTGTAGCGGGGCTGTTTACAGAACAGGCCATCAGACAGATGTATGCGCATTGTGAAAAACCGATCATTTTTCCGCTGTCCAATCCCACCTCAAGGGCAGAAGCGGTACCGGCAGATCTGCTGTCCTGGACCAAAGGCAATGCGATTGTGGCCACAGGCAGCCCGTTCTTTCCTGTGGAATATAACGGGGAGCAGAGGGTGATTTCTCAGTGCAACAATGCCTATATTTTCCCGGGTATCGGACTTGGAGTGCTGATTTCCGGTGCCACACGAGTCACCCGGAATATGTTTCTGGCATCCGCCCGGGCACTGGCATCATTTGAATGTAAAAACACAGGACTGTTACCGGATATCCGGCACATACATGACATATCCCGGATGATAGCATTTGCGGTTGCGCAGTCTGCGATAGCAGACAATGTGGCTCCCCCGCAGACACTGCCGGCACTGACAGAAAAGCTGGAAAACACATTCTGGCGTCCTGAATACAGCGATTACCATCGCATTTCTCTTTAATCCGTTGATAACAGGAGGCTGAGCCTCCTGTATATGTTTTTTCGAACATGAGTTATGCATGTCTGATGAATAAAAAATTTCTTATATTAGCACCAGTATTATTAACGTTGATTATCTCTCAACTCCCGGTGCCGCTGGGACTGTTACCGTATTCGTGGTATTATTTTTCCTTGTTTGTTGGAGTCATTGTCGCATTAATTATTGAGCCATTGCCGGGGGCTGTAATTGGATTATTGGGTATTGTTATTGGCGCAGTTTTCTCTCCGATATTTTTATTTTCTCCGGAACAGCTTCATTCTCCGGGAGTTAACACAACATTAATGGCGTTTCACTGGGCTGTATCCGGGTTCTCCAACGATACGGTATGGCTTATATTCAGTGCTTTTATGTTTGCACAGGGATATGAAAAAACAGGCCTAGGAAAACGCATATCGTTGTGGCTGGTCAGGTTGATGGGGGCAAGAACGCTGACGTTAGGATATGCAATTTCATTTGCAGATTTACTCTTGGCGCCATTCACACCATCCAATACGGCACGCAGTGCAGGAACAATTTATCCGGTGATCCGTAATCTGCCAGCTCTGTATGGCTCCTGCCCACATGATGAAAGCGCCCGGAAAATAGGTGCTTACTTAATGTGGACTGCGGTGAGTACCACATGTGTAACCAGTTCATTATTTCTGTCAGGTCTGGCGCCAAACCTTCTTTCTGTTGCATTAATTGAGCAACAAACCGGGATATTAATAGGATGGACTGACTGGTTTGTTTCTTTATTGCCGGCTGGCATAATATTATGGTGTGTTACCCCATTACTCGGATATTATCTTTATCCGCCGACAGAAAAGAAAAATGCCCAGGTTCCAGTCTGGGCTAAAGAACAACTTTCTCAGATGGGACGACTGACGACAAAAGAAGTCATGCTTATTCTTCTGATCGTTGGTGCGTTAATTCTCTGGATTGGGTGCTCCGGATTTATTGATCCTGCAATAGCGTCTTTAGTTATCATCTCTCTGATGATTCTGACGGATATCATTTCCTGGGATGATATCGTCAACAATAAAAATGCCTGGAATACTTTCTTCTGGTTTGCCACGCTGGTTGCCCTAGCTTCTGGTTTATCGGAAGTGGGGTTTGTTCGCTGGGCAGGAGACCAGATTGCGGGCACGCTGTCAGGGTTTGACAAAGTATTTACAATACTGGCTCTGGTTGTACTGTATTTTTTCCTTCACTATTTTTTTGCCAGTGGCACGGCACATGTCACGGCACTGCTACCTTTAATGATTGCAGTGGTATCCCTGATGGATGGTGTTAATGTTTTCGCATTTTCATTATTAGTATGCGGAACTCAGGGGATCATGGGGGTTATAACTCCCTATGCGACAGGCCCTTCACCAATATATTATGGCAGTGGTTATATTCAGTCGTCTGAATACTGGCGACTGGGTTTTGTATTTGGTGCAATCTATTTTCTTGTATACATTGCCATCGAATACCCATGGTTGAAATATCTCTGGGGCGGGATATAACAAAAACGCTGGAATATCATTTAATATGCGTGCAGCTTCTTGTTTCAGGAGGCTGCATGAATGTGAAGGATGCTAACAAGCATTAATATTTTAAAAAAGATTGCTGGCATTCATTATATCTATGGGTGACTCAGAAATATCATTCTGGACTTTTATTATTTTATTTTTCGCAGCAGAATTTATCCTGTTACTCTGGATGGCAAAAATAATATATTGGTCACCAGATAAATATTATAAAAACAAAAGACAGGCAATAGCGTAGCTGCCCGGAATGCCATATGTAAAGAAGCAGCTGGCTTCCCCAGTTGACGCCCGGGAAGATTACAAACTGGCCATTACACTGCTTAACGAGCATTATATCTGGCTGTGTATGCAGAATTCCATGGTAAGGGATGTCAACCTTCCCTAAGCCTGCATCCGTCACCAGAATGATCAGGAAAGCATGGCAGGCTCCTCACTCACTATCACTGAGCTAATAACGTCACTGGAGCCGGCAGTTATGGGTTACGTGACTTTTCTGCATTTGCAGATCGATTCCAGGCTACCGTGTTACATCTACGCAAGGGGATGTAACTACTCGTTCAACTCAATACTCTTAGCGTGGGAAAACTTCCTTTTTCAAGCAACTCCCAAACCGTAATTCCTAGCAAGCCCGGTAAGCTGAGCAGCAAGCCGGGCTCAAAGATTCTGACGTTGGCCTACAACCGCCAGGATATTGACACGACTGGCCTCATCATTCACTTCATAAAGAACGTGCTGTCCGAGTAGGCAGCCTGGCGGCTGCGGCTTGTCATGGCCTGTAATTACCGTTATAAA
>OBUV01000232.1_pt1 | contig 10660 bp, 8 predicted proteins | sample 1475971 | NCBI WGS metagenome assembly OBUV01 (sample SAMEA2579962, study PRJEB22360) | human gut metagenome | biome: human gut; feature: human-associated habitat; material: faeces | place: Denmark | collected 2008/2010
CACTAAGCCAACGCCCGCCCATAAATTGGGGCTGATCTCCAGGTTGTCGCGCTTGCCGTTATGTAACGCCGCCATTCGCTGTTGCCCTACGGAATCCGTCCGGGCGAATGCGGCCTGTGCTTTGGCGATAGTTTCATCATCAAGATGCGAGATTAACCGCTCGGCGGCCTGCCACGCTTCGTCGTTAGTTTCACGAACAATCACATGCAGACGAATACCGAAACGAATTTTGCGTCCATGCGCGGCAGCTTTCGCCCGCACTTGTTCGATTTTCTCTTTAACCAGTTCCGGCGGTTCGCCCCAGGTGAGGTAGAGATCAACCTGTTCTGCCGCCAGCTCCTGGGCGACATCTGACGATCCGCCAAAGTAAAGTGGCGGATACGGCTGTTGAATCGCCGGGAAGAGCAGTTTTGCTCCGCGCACATGAATATGTTTACCGTTGAAATCGACGGTTTCTCTCTGCAATAAACGCCGCCAGACCTGGGTAAATTCCGCCGAGGCTTCGTAGCGCTCGCTATGATCAAGGAACACTCCGTCGCCTGCCAGCTCTTGTGGATCGCTGCCTGTGACCAGGTTAAACAACGCACGTCCATTTGAGAGACGGTCAAGCGTGGCGGCCTGGCGGGCGGCAACGGTAGGTGAGGTTACGCTGGGACGCAGGGCGACAAGAAACTTCAGCCGCTGCGTCACCGGGATCATCGATGCGGCAACCAGCCACGCATCTTCGCAGGAGCGCCCCGTTGGAATTAGCACACCGGTATAGCCAAGACGATCCGCCGCTTGCGCAATTTGTTGCAGATAACCGTGATCAACCGGGCGTGAACCTTCTTCCGTTCCCAGATAATGCCCGTCACCGTGGGTCGGTAAAAACCAGAACATATTCAGACTCATAATTGTTTTCCTTCCAGTTGAGTGGGCTGCCAGATGCGCTGGCGAATATCGACTTTTTTCGGCACCAGACGATTTTCATAAAACAGATCTGCCGTTTGCTGCTGTAAGGCGGCAACCTCGGCGTTAACCGGTTTGATGGTGGTAGGAGGGCGATGATCTAAGTAAGAGGCAATCACCGGTGCCGGTAAGCCCATCGTTTTTGCCAGTAAAGCGATGCTTTGCTCGCGCTGGCTGCGGGTTAACGCATCGGCCTCACTAAAGGTTGCCAGTACGCCCTGAATAAAAGCGCCGTTTTTTTCTGCATAGGGACGAGCTGCCAGATAAAACGATCCAGTTTGATTGAGATCGGTGCCGTCTTTCAGCACCCGCACGCCGCCCTGTAATAATGCAGCAGAGTAGTAGGGATCCCAGATAGCCCAGGCGTCAACGTTACCTTGCTGGAACGCGGCGCGGGCATCAGCGGGCGTCAGGTAAGTGGGTTGGATATCGGTAAACTTAAGTCCGGCCTGACGCAGTGCACGCAGTAAAAGGTTGTGTGAACTGGAACCTTTCTGAAAGGCAACTTTGTGACCTTTAAGATCGGCTACGGTTTTGATCGGGCTGTTTTCTGCCACCAGAATCACTTCGGCTTTGGGCTTCGGTGGCTCGACGCCCACGTACACCAAATCAGCCCCGGCAGCCTGGGCAAAGATTGGCGGAATATCCCCGGTACTGCCGAGATCAATACTGCCAACGTTTAACGCTTCCAACATTTGCGGACCCGCGGGGAACTCCACCCAGGAGATTTTTGATTGCGGATAGCGTTTTTCCAGTAACTGGTGGCTTTTTGCCAGTACCATACCAATACTGCCTTTCTGATAGCCTATACGTAACGCTTCAGGCGAGGATTCTGCAGCAACCGCAATCGTAGAGACGCTAAGCAATCCCACCAGCGCCAGTTTAATGATGTTACGCATGGGCATTACCTCGCAGAGACAGAAGGTCAGGAACCTGAACATCGCGGCGGTGCAATGCCTGCCAGAAAGTTTCTAGCGCGGTATCAAGACGGGTTTGCAGATTTGGCGTGAACTGGGGTCTGTGATGGTAATCAATTACTTGTGAGTCATCGGCAAACACGCCGTGCAGGATCTCCTGAGCTTTCAGTGCGCTTAAAACTGGTTTAAGGGCATAATCGACCGCCAGCAGATGGGCCACGGTACCGCCCGTCGCCAGCGGTAGCACCACTTTGCCTTGCAAAGCGCGCTCTGGCAGCAGGTCGAGCAGGGTTTTCAGCGCGCCGGAATAGGCGGCTTTATACACAGGTGTAGCGACTATCAGTCCATCAGCCTGTTGCAGCTGTTCGGTGAAGGTCTTGAGTGCCGGACTATCGAAACGAGCATAAAGCAGATCTTCCGGGGCGAAGTTTTGCAGATTCCAGTGATAAACCTCTACATCCAGGCCATTTAGTTTTTCCCGCGCATATTCCAGCAAGGAGCTGGAGCGAGAAGGAAAGCGAGGACTACCCGCCAGGGTGATGACACGCATACTCTCTCCTTATAACCAATTGTTCTTTTTTTGTTAACATTGATAACAATTCGGTCAGTCTGTCGGAGAGACAAGAAAATTCCAAATATAAATTTTGTGTATCTTTTTCTGAAAATAAACTAAAGAAAGGGCTTTATATATCACGCATATTTATTTATTGGATAGTCATTAGATGTTGAATCAATGAATTACTCGTTCAGTTAATATTTAAATATTCATGAAATCTATAAATTAAAGATTTGTCACTTATTGGATTTAGTATGCTTGATTTAAATGGCGGACAATTATTGTTATTATTAAGTCTAATGTCATTTAAAGGCATTATCATATTTACGAAGAGATCAGGATGATAACGATGAAAAAAAGTGTATTGACGGCGTTTATAACTGTGGTATGTGCAACGTCCAGCGTTATGGCTGCTGATGATAATGCTATCACGGATGGCTCAGTAACATTTAATGGTAAAGTTATTGCTCCAGCTTGTACCCTGGTAGCTGCGACGAAAGATTCCGTGGTGACTTTGCCAGATGTTAGTGCCACGAAGTTGCAAACCAATGGTCAGGTTTCTGGCGTGCAAATTGATGTGCCAATTGAATTAAAAGATTGTGATACTACCGTAACAAAAAATGCAACGTTCACCTTTAATGGCACTGCGGATACTACTCAGATTACAGCGTTTGCTAACCAGGCCTCATCTGATGCTGCTACAAACGTGGCCCTGCAAATGTATATGAATGATGGTACAACGGCCATCACGCCAGACACAGAAACCGGGAACATTTTGTTGCAGGATGGAGATCAGACGTTGACTTTTAAAGTTGATTATATCGCTATGGGGAAAGCGACTTCAGGTAATGTGAATGCGGTAACAAATTTCCATATTAACTATTATTAATAGAACTCATTAATTGTTTTATTAATTAGTACCCCTCCAGTGTTCTGGAGGGGATATTCATATTTTTTAAGAGTGACTATTTATGAAAACTTGCATAACAAAGGGAATTGTGACCGTAAGTTTAACGGCAATATTACTCAGCTGCTCATCCGCATGGGCGGCAGGTAAAGGCGGGATTGGACTTGCAGCAACACGTCTTGTTTATTCAGAAGGTGAAGAGCAAATTTCACTGGGTGTACGTAACACCAGTCCGGATGTTCCTTATCTTATTCAGTCATGGGTGATGACCCCAGATAATAAAAAATCAGCAGACTTTATTATTACACCACCGCTATTTGTGCTGAATCCGGCAAATGAGAATCTGTTACGCATTATGTACATTGGAGCGCCGTTGGCGAAAGACAGAGAAACCCTTTTCTTCACTAGCGTACGGGCAGTCCCTTCAACAACGAAGCGGAAAGAGGGAAATACCCTGAAGATTGCCACACAAAGCGTCATCAAACTTTTCTGGCGACCAAAAGGTTTAGCGTATCCCTTAGGCGAGGCTCCGGCGAAACTGCGTTGCACTTCGTCAGCTGACATGGTTACGGTCAGTAACCCAACACCTTATTTCATTACCCTGACAGACCTGAAAATAGGTGGAAAAGTAGTTAAAAATCAAATGATTTCCCCCTTTGATAAATACCAATTTTCTCTGCCAAAGGGGGCCAAAAATAGCAGCGTAACGTATCGAACCATCAATGACTACGGGGCGGAAACGCCGCAACTCAACTGTAAATCGTAAGCCGTCTTCAGTTAAGAGAGCGAGATGTATAGAACTCATCGACAACACAGCCTGTTAAGCTCTGGTGGAGTGCCATCGTTTATTGGTGGGCTGGTGGTGTTTGTGTCGGCAGCGTTCAATGCACAAGCTGAAACCTGGTTCGATCCTGCTTTTTTCAAAGATGATCCCTCAATGGTGGCCGATTTGTCTCGTTTCGAAAAAGGACAAAAAATAACGCCAGGGGTTTATCGTGTCGATATTGTTCTGAATCAGACAATTGTAGATACGCGCAACGTCAATTTTGTTGAGATAACGCCAGAGAAGGGGATTGCCGCCTGTTTGACGACTGAAAGCCTGGATGCAATGGGTGTTAATACTGATGCGTTTCCGGCTTTTAAACAACTGGACAAACAAGCGTGTGTGCCATTGGCGGAGATTATTCCGGATGCCAGCGTAACGTTTAATGTGAATAAACTCCGTCTGGAAATTTCAGTACCGCAAATCGCCATCAAAAGTAATGCCCGTGGTTATGTCCCCCCTGAACGTTGGGATGAAGGGATCAACGCGCTATTACTGGGATATTCGTTTAGCGGGGCTAACAGTATTCATAGCAGCGCAGACAGTGATTCTGGCGACAGCTATTTTCTGAATTTAAACAGTGGCGTTAATTTAGGCCCATGGAGATTGCGCAACAATTCAACATGGAGTCGTAGTAGTGGCCAAACCGCAGAATGGAAGAATCTCAGCAGCTATTTGCAACGGGCGGTTATTCCTCTGAAAGGCGAACTGACCGTAGGTGATGATTATACTGCAGGCGATTTTTTCGATAGTGTCAGCTTTCGTGGTGTGCAGCTGGCGTCAGATGACAACATGCTGCCAGACAGCCTGAAAGGGTTTGCGCCTGTGGTGCGTGGTATCGCCAAAAGCAATGCCCAGATAACGATTAAGCAAAATGGTTACACCATTTACCAAACTTATGTATCGCCTGGTGCTTTTGAAATTAGTGATCTCTATTCCACGTCGTCGAGCGGTGATTTGTTAGTTGAAATCAAAGAAGCGGACGGCAGCGTCAATAGCTACAGCGTACCGTTCTCCAGTGTGCCATTACTCCAGCGTCAGGGGCGAATCAAATACGCGGTGACACTGGCGAAATACAGAACCAATAGTAATGAACAGCAGGAGAGCAAATTTGCCCAGGCCACGTTGCAGTGGGGCGGACCGTGGGGAACGACCTGGTATGGTGGTGGACAATATGCTGAATATTACCGTGCCGCCATGTTTGGTCTGGGATTTAACTTCGGCGATTTCGGAGCAATTTCGTTCGATGCGACCCAGGCGAAGAGTACGCTAGCAGATCAAAGCGAACATAAAGGTCAGTCATATCGTTTTCTGTATGCCAAAACGCTCAACCACTTGGGCACTAACTTTCAATTGATGGGCTATCGCTATTCGACGTCGGGTTTCTACACCCTTTCCGACACCATGTATAAACATATGGATGGCTACGAATTTAATGACGGTGATGATGAAGATACGCCGATGTGGTCGCGTTATTACAATTTGTTTTACACCAAACGTGGCAAACTGCAGGTCAATATCTCCCAGCAATTAGGCGAGTACGGTTCGTTTTATTTAAGTGGTAGCCAGCAAACTTACTGGCATACGGATCAACAGGATCGGCTATTACAGTTTGGCTACAACACGCAAATTAAAGATCTTTCGCTGGGGATTTCCTGGAACTACAGTAAGTCCCGTGGTCAACCTGATGCTGATCAGGTGTTTGCTCTAAATTTTTCCCTGCCGCTCAATCTGTTGCTCCCCAGAAGTAATGATAGCTATACCAGGAAAAAAAATTACGCCTGGATGACCTCTAACACCAGTATCGATAACGAAGGGCACACTACACAAAACCTGGGTTTAACGGAGACATTACTCGATGACGGTAACCTGAGCTACAGCGTGCAACAGGGATATAACAGCGAGGGGAAAACGGCTAATGGTAGCGCCAGCATGGATTACAAAGGGGCGTTTGCGGATGCCCGAGTGGGCTACAACTACAGCGATAACGGCAGTCAACAACAACTGAACTACGCTCTTTCAGGCAGTTTAGTTGCCCATTCACAGGGCATTACCCTGGGGCAATCGCTGGGGGAAACTAACGTTCTGATTGCAGCACCAGGCGCAGAGAATACTCGTGTGGCGAACAGCACCGGGCTGAAAACTGACTGGCGCGGATATACCGTTGTTCCTTATGCCACTTCTTATCGGGAAAATCGAATCGCACTTGATGCGGCGTCGTTAAAACGTAACGTGGATCTTGAAAATGCAGTAGTCAACGTGGTTCCCACCAAAGGGGCGTTGGTTCTGGCGGAGTTCAATGCCCATGCGGGTGCAAGGGTATTAATGAAAACATCAAAGCAGGGTATACCGCTGCGTTTTGGCGCGATAGCGACGCTGGACGGCGTACAGGCTAATAGCGGCATAATTGATGATGATGGCTCGCTCTATATGGCGGGTTTACCGGCGAAGGGAACAATAAGCGTGCGCTGGGGCGAAGCTCCCGATCAAATTTGTCATATCAATTACGAGCTTACCGAACAACAAATTAACTCTGCGATTACGCGAATGGATGCCATATGCAGATAATCTTTGGAGAAAAATGCGTGTCATTACTACGACTATTTTTTGCCGCCGTCTTAATGCTATGGTGCGCTCAAACCGCTGCTTATAGCGGGCAGTGTCATACTACTCAGGGGAATCCGTATATTGGCGTCAATTTTGGCGTTAAAACCCTGGAGGAAGAAGCAAATACGGCAGGGGTAGTTAAAGACAAATTTTATCAGTGGAACGAATCGAATGATTATTATGTTTCCTGTGATTGCGATAAAGACAATGTCAGAAGTGGCCGATGGGCATTCGCCGCGGATTCACCGTTAGTCTATTTAGGCGACAACTGGTACAAAATTAATGACTATCTTGCCGCCAAAGTTTTATTGCAGGTTAAAGGCAGTTCTCCTACTGCGGTTCCTTTCGAAAACGTGGGCACAGGGGGGGATACCCGATGGCATATTTGCGACCCTGGCGGTCAACGTTTAGGTGGGCAGGGGGCAAGCGGTAATAGCGGTAGCTTTTCCCTGAAAATATTGCAGCCGTTCGTTGGCTCGGTCGTCATTCCTCCTATGGCGCTGGCGCGATTATATGAATGCTACAACATACCCGCAGGTGATTCCTGCACGACTACAGGTACACCGGTTTTAGTGTATTACCTGTCTGGTACGATCAATTCACTTGGCTCATGTTCCGTCAATGCCGGAGAGACAATTGAAGTTGATTTAGGTGATGTCTTCGCTGCCAATTTCCGTGTTGTAGGGCATAAACCTCTTGGGGCCAGAACGGCAGAACTTGCAATTCCAGTCAGGTGTAACACGGGAAACGCGGGATTAGTTAATGTCAACCTGAGTCTGACGGCAACCACAGACCCCAGCTATCCCCAGGCGATTAAGACGTCACGTCCTGGCGTGGGCGTGGTGGTGACCGATAGCCAGAACAACATTATTTCCCCTGCTGGTGGAACATTACCGCTCTCTATTCCTGATGATGCAGACAGTATCGCGCGAATGAATGTCTATCCAGTCAGCACGACAGGTGTACCACCAGAAACCGGGCGATTTGAAGCCACGGCAACGGTGAGAATAAATTTTGATTAACGCGTGAACGTATGAAGAAAAAAACGATATTTCAGTGCGTTATCTTGTTCTTTAGCATTCTTAACATCCATGTCGGGATGGCTGGGCCTGAACAATTTAGTATGCATATTTATGGGAATGTGGTCGATCAGGGCTGTGATGTCGCCACCAAAAGTGCATTACAAAATATTCATATTGGTGATTTTAATATCAGTGATTTTCAGGCCGCGAATACCGTAAGCACTGCTGCTGATTTGAATATCGATATCACCGGTTGTGCCGCTGGTATTACTGGCGCGGACGTCCTTTTTAGCGGCGAGGCTGACACCCTTGCGCCGACACTGCTCAAACTAACTGACACAGGCGGAAGCGGTGGTATGGCAATGGGGATTGCCGTGCAAATTCTTGATGCGCAAAGTCAGCAAGAAATCCCGCTCAATCAGGTCCAGCCTCTTACGCCCTTAAAAGCCGGGGATAACACACTCAAATATCAACTTCGTTATAAGTCCACAAAGGCGGGAGCAACGGGCGGTAATGCGACGGCGGTTCTCTATTTTGATCTGGTTTACCAGTGAAGGAGTGATGTTGAAACGGATAATCTGGATTCTGTTCTTATTGGGATTAACGTGGGGCTGTGAGCTATTTGCCCATGATGGCACGGTCAACATTAGCGGATCGTTTCGCCGTAATACATGCGTGGTGGCACAGGATAGCAAGCAAATCAATGTGCAGTTAGGCGATGTCTCGCTGACACGTTTTTCTCATGGGAATTATGGCCCGGAGAAATCTTTCATCATTAATTTGCAGGATTGCGGAACAGATGTCAGCACGGTTGACGTCACCTTTTCAGGAACCCCCGACGGAGTGCAGAGCGAAATGTTGTCCATTGAAAGTGGTACGGATGCAGCCAGCGGGCTGGCAATTGCGATTCTGGATGATGCGAAGATATTGATTCCGCTTAACCAGGCGAGTAAAGACTACAGCCTACATAGCGGTAAGGTGCCATTAACTTTTTATGCGCAATTGCGACCTGTCAATAGCGATGTGCAGTCGGGTAAAGTGAATGCCAGCGCGACATTTGTACTTCATTATGACTAATACGTGGAACAGATTGGCGCTCTTGATTTTCGCCGTTTTATCGCTGCTGGTGGCGGGTGAATTGCAGGCAGGAGTGGTGGTCGGCGGAACGCGATTTATCTTTCCGGCAGACAGAGAATCGATATCTATTTTACTGACTAATACCAGTCAGGAATCCTGGCTTATTAACAGTAAAATCAACCGCCCAACGCGTTGGGCCGGGGGGGAAGCGTCGACAGTGCCAGCACCATTACTGGCCGCTCCGCCACTTATTCTCCTGAAGCCCGGTACGACAGGCACGTTGCGCTTGCTGAGAACGGAAAGCGACATCTTGCCTGTGGATCGCGAAACGCTATTTGAGTTAAGCATTGCCAGCGTGCCATCCGGCAAAGTTGAAAATCAGAGCGTAAAAGTGGCGATGCGCTCGGTATTTAAACTGTTCTGGCGACCCGAAGGTTTGCCGGGCGACCCGCTGGAAGCTTATCAACAATTACGCTGGACACGGAATTCGCAGGGTGTACAACTCACTAACCCAACGCCTTATTACATTAACCTGATTCAGGTGAGTGTAAATGGTAAAGCGTTAAGTAATGTGGGAGTTGTGCCGCCTAAAAGCCAGCGTCAGACAAGCTGGTGTCAGGCAATCGCACCGTGTCATGTCGCCTGGCGGGCGATAAATGATTACGGCGGGTTGAGTGCAAAGAAGGAGCAAAATCTGCCCTGAAACAGGTTCGGAAAACGTTTGCGTTTTTTTTGCCGCAGGTCAATTCCCTTTTGGTCCGAACTCGCACATAATACGCCCCCGGTTTGCACACCGGGAATCCAGGAGAGTTCATGTACTACCCCTTCGTTCGTAAAGCCCTTTTCCAGCTCGATCCAGAGCGCGCTCATGAGTTTACTTTTCAGCAATTACGCCGTATTACAGGAACGCCGTTTGAAGCACTGGTGCGGCAGAAAGTGCCTGCGAAACCTGTTAACTGCATGGGCCTGACGTTTAAAAATCCGCTTGGTCTGGCAGCCGGTCTTGATAAAGACGGGGAGTGCATTGACGCGTTAGGCGCGATGGGATTTGGATCGATCGAGATCGGTACCGTCACGCCACGTCCACAGCCAGGTAATGACAAGCCGCGTCTCTTTCGTCTGGTAGATGCCGAAGGTTTGATCAACCGTATGGGCTTTAATAATCTTGGCGTTGATAACCTCGTAGAGAACGTAAAAAAGGCCCATTATGACGGCGTCCTGGGTATTAACATCGGCAAAAATAAAGATACGCCAGTGGAGCAGGGCAAAGATGACTATCTGATTTGTATGGAAAAAATCTATGCCTATGCGGGATATATCGCCATCAATATTTCATCGCCGAATACCCCAGGATTACGCACGCTGCAATATGGTGAAGCGCTGGATGATCTCTTAACCGCGATTAAAAATAAGCAAAATGATTTGCAAGCGATGCACCATAAATATGTGCCGATCGCAGTGAAGATCGCGCCGGATCTTTCTGAAGAAGAATTGATCCAGGTTGCCGATAGTTTAGTTCGCCATAATATTGATGGCGTTATTGCAACCAATACCACACTCGATCGTTCTCTTGTTCAGGGAATGAAAAATTGCGATCAAACCGGTGGCTTAAGTGGTCGTCCGCTTCAGTTAAAAAGCACCGAAATTATTCGCCGCTTGTCACTGGAATTAAACGGTCGCTTACCGATCATCGGTGTTGGCGGCATCGACTCGGTTATCGCTGCGCGTGAAAAGATTGCTGCGGGTGCCTCACTGGTGCAAATTTATTCTGGTTTTATTTTTAAAGGCCCGCCGCTGATTAAA
>OBUV01000235.1_pt1 | contig 10421 bp, 5 predicted proteins | sample 1475971 | NCBI WGS metagenome assembly OBUV01 (sample SAMEA2579962, study PRJEB22360) | human gut metagenome | biome: human gut; feature: human-associated habitat; material: faeces | place: Denmark | collected 2008/2010
CGCTTTTTACCACGTTGTAGTCATAGGGACCGGCAACAATACGACCTTCTTTACTGAAAACGCCCTCTGACAGGCCGTCAACCTCCACAATTTTTATCCCTTCCAGAGTATCCGCGCCCAGACCGCCCGCATTGTTGACCATGACGCGGGTACTACCGGAAGTATCACCTTTTACGATGAGTTTATCCGTTACGGAATTATCATCGCCTAATACCGTATGCATGACTAACAAACCATCATTGGCAGTATAGTTACCGTTAATGGTCAGTGTGGTCGGCGTGAACTCGTGGCCATTTTCATACGCAGACAACGTTGCTGTTCCAGCCAGTGCCAGCGTTTTTAACGTTTGTGAATAACCGTTTAAATCGAGATCTCCACCGCTGTCGACAATATAATCGGAGTTGGGGCTGAAGGTATCTACTTTACCAGCGCGTAGGCTGCCTTTAGTTATATAGGTATCACCAGTATAGATATTCGAGCCGGATAATGTGGTTGTTCCGGAGCCTACCTGGTTAACCTGGCCTTTACCGTCTATGTATGAGGTCAGAACAAAATCAGCGTTGGTGTGATTAAAGTTTAATATTGAAGTGGTTGACGCATTTGTCCCCCCTAAATAAATTCGGGGTGTATTAATTGAACCAGCAGGCTGCGCAGCCTCACCTTGCGCACCTCCAATATTTAACATTCCTGTTCCGTTAGAGGAGACACCAACCCAGATATATGAATTCGCATTGATTACACCATCGTTGCTGACAGTGAGAATTCCGGTAGTATCAGAAACGGAAGATGTATTATATCCGCCAAGAAGTATATATGGGGCATTTACTGTTGAATTTTTGTCGGCAACCAGAACTTCTCCATAGCTACTCTGGTTAGCTGACAGAGAAGAATGGGCGTCAACATACCCAATATTCATTTGAGTCAGGGAAGTGAGTGTTCCGCCATTAGTAACAGATACTTTCCCTGTTCCCTGATCGCCAACAATAGCAATTTTAGAGGTGACTGATGAGCTTTCCCCATCAATAACCAACGTCCCCCTGGCATCACCATAAAACTCACCAACTCTTATTGATTGCAGGCCACTTATCTTACTACCTTCTAACACATATAACGTACCGGAGCCTTCGTTAGTGCCTAAAAAAATATTGGAGGAAGGTGTGTCGAACTGCCAGTTGGTATGGTTTGTTAAAGTGATGGAGCCTTCAGCATTATTACCAATGCTGGCTGCTGAAGTGGTAAGTGAAAGATTATCAATGAGTAATGAACCATTAGAGTCTTCACCTACTTTCAATGAGTTAAAATGCTCCCATCCGGGATCGTAGCCTTCTGACGCAATGAGTTTTATCTCTTCATTATTATTAATGACAACATTACTATCTGAATTTACAGGTGGGGTGATAGCCAAGGATACTGGCGTAAATAATATGGTATAAATGGCTATCGCCCGTGTCGATAAGCTTTTTTTTGCTGATTTCATATCACTCACTTTTATCCTTAAAAATTAAATGGCGAAATGCTTTTTTATTGCACATCTTTTCTTCCTGAAACCTTGCAAGGCGTAAACATGCAATTCTCTAAATAAGAATATCTGTAACAGAGGCTGCAATAAATATATTAAAGTGTTAGTTATTTATTGCATTGATAGCTTTTTGTGGTTTGTCATCGATGTCAATATGTTAACATGGTATTTCTGAAAAAAATAATAATAAATCGTCTTAAGAACTATAAAAGTGCAATAAGTAAAGCTTATATAAATCAATTAAATAGATGATTAAAGTTTTTTTATTAAGAAAAATGATGTGGGCTTCATGATTTTTACATTGAGTTTCTGGCAGGGTGAAAATTTGAGATTATTATAAAAAATAATTCAAATGATACCAGCGACAACTGCAGGAAGAGTTATTAACTGGCAGGAGAAGTGGGATTCACATTAAGAATAATACAAATATATTCTCTTTTGCTATAGATTTTTCTTAATCGCTGAACTACTTATTAATCAACCCTGATGATGACTGTTAGCTTCAGGGTATTAGCCTAATCACACATCATGGAGTTCACCGATGAAAACTGGAACTAAGCTCTTAGTTGGTGCGTTAGCTTTTGTTGTCACAAACGTTTATGCAGCGGAATTGATGACCAAAGCGGAATTTGAAAAGGTTGAATCGCAATATGAAAAAATAGGTGATATTTCAACCAGTAATGAAATGTCGACCGCAGATGCGAAAGAAGATTTGATCAAAAAAGCGGATGAAAAAGGGGCTGATGTGTTAGTGCTGACCTCCGGTCAGACTGACAATAAGATCCACGGCACGGCAAATATTTATAAGAAGAAGTAATTCTTAAGTCCATGTAAACATGCCTAATGCGCACGTTTATCAGTAAATGCAACATATTGATATTCATAGTTTTGCAGGCCGGATGAGGCGTTCACGCCGCGTCCGGCAATTTAATTTTTTAATCGCCGCCAGAACGTCGTGCGGCTGATGCCTAAATAATTCGCTGCTGCTGTTTTATCGCCGTTAAATTTCTCCAGCGCCTGCCGTGGTGTCAGCACGGTGGCGGCGATAACGTTAACCGATTCTTTGGCCAGTTCTGGCAATAATCGCTGCAGAAATTGCAGCGTTAAATCTGGCATCGGTTCCACGCTTAAAAATAGCGCCAGTCGTTCCATCATATTGCGTAGTTCGCGAATATTCCCCGGCCACTTATAGTGCAATAACACCGCCTGGCAGGTATTTAACCCCTCGCGTAACGCAGCAGAATACGGGGCGGCAAGTGCTGCCAGTGACACTTTCAAAAAGCTTTCCGCCAGCGGCAGAATATCCGCAACCCGCTCGCGTAGTGGGGGTAACTGCAGGCGCAAAATACTCAGCCGATAAAACAGATCACGGCGAAACCGCCCTTGCTGCATATCCTCTTGCAGATTGCAGTGGGTGGCGCTGATAACTCGCACATTCACCGGAATCGGTTGATGCCCGCCGACGCGGGTGACCTCTTTTTCTTCCAGTACCCGCAGCAGGCGAGTCTGCAACGGCAGCGGCATTTCGCCTATCTCATCCAGAAACAGCGTGCCGCCGTGGGCAATTTCGAACAGCCCGGCGCGGCCTCCGCGTCGCGAGCCGGTAAATGCCCCTTCCTCATAGCCAAACAACTCCGCTTCCAGCAGTGATTCAGCAATCGCCCCGCAGTTAACGGCAACAAACGGATGCGATTTTTTCCCCTGTCGCGCATCGTGGCGGGCAACGTATTCCCGATGAATTGCCTGCGCTGCCAGCTCTTTGCCGGTTCCTGTTTCTCCCTCAATCAGCACCGCAGCATTTGAGCGGGCATACAGCAAAATGGTTTGCCGCACCTGTTCCATCTGTGGCGATTGACCGAGCATATCGCCCAGAACGTAGCGAGTACGCAGCGCGTTGCGGGTCGCATCGTGGGCGTTATGGCGTAGCGTCATGCGCGTCATATCCAGCGCATCGCTGAATGCCTGGCGCACGGTGGCGGCAGAATAGATAAAAACGCCGGTCATCCCGGCTTCTTCTGCCAGATCGGTAATTAGCCCAGCACCAACTACCGCTTCGGCGCCGTTGGCTTTCAGTTCGTTGATCTGCCCACGTGCGTCTTCTTCGGTGATGTAGCAGCGTTGGTCGAGGCGCAAATGAAACGTTTTTTGAAAAGCCACCAGCGCCGGGATAGTTTCCTGATAGGTGACGACGCCGATAGACGAGGTGAGTTTTCCCGCTTTTGCCAGCGCCTGTAATACGTCAAAGCCGCTGGGTTTAATCAGAATCACCGGCACCGACAGGCGGCTTTTCAGGTACGCGCCGTTAGAGCCTGCGGCGATGATGGCGTCGCAGCGTTCGCTTGCCAGTTTCTTACGGATGTAGGCCACCGCTTTCTCAAAGCCAAGCTGGATAGGGGTAATGTTCGCCAGGTGATCAAACTCGAGGCTGATATCGCGAAACAGCTCGAACAAGCGCGTCACCGATACTGTCCAGATAACCGGTTTATCGTCGTTAAGTCGAGGTGGATGTGCCATTGCGCGCCATAAATCAAGAAACCGAATATTGGGTTTAGACTTGTTTCATCATTGTTGCAATGAAACGCAGTGAAACATTGTCTGAAACGTTAACTGAAACGCATATTTGCGGATTAATTAAGCGTGATTTTAATAACTCATTGAAATTTAATACTTAGTTTGATTTGAGTAATTGTGGCACAGCCCTTGCTTTGTGTTTATCAACGAAATAACAAGTTGATAACAAAGGATGGGCTATGTCTCTACACTCTCCAGGTAAAGCGTTTCGCGCCGCACTCACCAAAGAAACCCCGTTGCAAATTGTCGGCACCATTAACGCTAACCATGCGTTGCTGGCACAGCGTGCCGGATATCAGGCAATTTATCTCTCCGGCGGCGGTGTGGCGGCCGGTTCGCTGGGGTTGCCCGATCTCGGTATTTCTACCCTTGATGATGTACTGACCGATATTCGCCGTATTACCGACGTTTGCTCGCTGCCGTTGCTGGTGGATGCGGATATTGGTTTTGGCTCTTCGGCCTTTAACGTCGCTCGTACCGTTAAATCGATGATTAAGGCCGGTGCGGCGGGGCTGCATATTGAAGATCAGGTTGGTGCGAAACGCTGCGGTCATCGCCCGAACAAAGCGATCGTCTCGAAAGAAGAGATGGTGGATCGGATCCGTGCGGCGCTGGATGCGAAAACCGATCCTGATTTTGTGATCATGGCGCGCACCGATGCGCTGGCGGTTGAAGGGCTGGACGCGGCGATTGAGCGTGCGCAGGCTTACGTTGAAGCCGGTGCCGAGATGTTGTTCCCGGAGGCGATTACCGAACTCGCCATGTACCGCCAGTTTGCCGATGCGGTGCAGGTGCCGATCCTTGCCAACATTACCGAATTTGGCGCTACGCCGCTGTTTACCACCGATGAATTACGCAGCGCTCATGTCGCAATGGCGCTGTACCCTCTGTCAGCGTTCCGCGCCATGAACCGCGCTGCCGAACATGTCTACAACGTCCTGCGTCAGGAAGGCACGCAGAAAAGCGTCATCGACACCATGCAAACCCGCAACGAGCTGTACGAAAGCATCAACTACTACCAGTACGAAGAGAAGCTCGACGATCTGTTTGCCCGTAGTCAGGCGAAATAAAACAAACGCCCGTTGGTTGTATCCGACAACCAATGCCTGATGCGCCGCTGACGCGACTTATCAGGCCTACGGGGCGTGCTGAACTGTAGGTCGGATAAGACGCATGGCGTCGCATTCGACAACAATCCCGACCCTACAAATGATAACAATGACGAGGACAACATGAGCGACACAACGATCCTGCAAAACAGTACCCATGTCATTAAACCGAAAAAATCTGTGGCACTTTCCGGCGTTCCGGCGGGCAATACGGCGCTCTGCACGGTGGGTAAAAGCGGCAATGACCTGCACTACCGTGGTTACGATATTCTCGACCTCGCAGAACATTGCGAATTTGAAGAAGTGGCGCATCTGCTGATCCACGGCAAGCTGCCGACCCGTGACGAACTCGCCGCCTACAAAACGAAACTGAAAGCCCTGCGTGGTTTACCGGCTAACGTGCGTACCGTGCTGGAGGCCTTACCTGCGGCGTCGCACCCGATGGATGTCATGCGCACAGGCGTTTCTGCGCTCGGCTGTACGCTGCCGGAAAAAGAGGGGCACACCGTCTCAGGCGCGCGGGATATTGCTGACAAATTATTGGCGTCGCTGAGTTCGATTCTTCTCTATTGGTATCACTACAGCCACAACGGCGAACGCATCCAGCCGGAAACCGATGACGACTCCATCGGCGGCCACTTCCTGCATCTGCTGCATGGCGAAAAGCCGTCGCAAAGTTGGGAAAAGGCGATGCAAATTTCGCTGGTGCTGTACGCCGAGCACGAGTTTAACGCCTCCACCTTCACCAGCCGGGTTATTGCGGGCACCGGTTCTGACATGTATTCAGCCATTATCGGCGCAATCGGCGCACTGCGTGGGCCGAAACACGGCGGGGCGAATGAAGTTTCGCTGGAGATCCAACAACGCTACGAAACGCCGGATGAAGCCGAAGCGGATATTCGTAAACGCGTGGAAAACAAAGAAGTGGTCATTGGTTTCGGGCACCCGGTTTATACCATTGCCGATCCGCGCCATCAGGTGATCAAACGTGTGGCGAAGCAGCTCTCGCAGGAAGGCGGTTCACTGAAGATGTACAACATCGCCGATCGTCTGGAAACGGTGATGTGGGAGACGAAAAAGATGTTCCCCAATCTCGACTGGTTCTCTGCCGTTTCCTACAACATGATGGGCGTCCCCACTGAGATGTTCACTCCGCTGTTTGTCATCGCTCGCGTTACCGGCTGGGCGGCGCACATTATTGAACAACGTCAGGACAACAAAATTATCCGTCCTTCCGCGAATTACGTTGGACCGGAAGACCGTCAGTTTGTTGCGCTGGATAAGCGCCAGTAAACCTCTACGAATAACAATAAGGAAACGTACCCAATGTCAGCTCAAATCAACAACATCCGCCCGGAATTCGACCGTGAAATCGTTGATATTGTCGATTACGTCATGAATTACGAAATCAGTTCCAGAGTGGCCTACGACACCGCCCATTACTGCCTGCTCGATACCCTCGGCTGTGGTCTGGAAGCGCTGGAATATCCAGCCTGTAAAAAACTGCTGGGGCCAATTGTCCCCGGCACCGTCGTACCTAACGGCGTGCGTGTCCCCGGAACTCAGTTCCAGCTCGACCCTGTCCAGGCTGCGTTTAACATCGGTGCGATGATCCGCTGGCTCGATTTCAACGATACCTGGCTGGCAGCGGAGTGGGGCCATCCTTCCGACAACCTCGGCGGTATTCTCGCCACGGCGGACTGGTTATCCCGCAACGCAGTCGCCAGCGGCAAAGCGCCATTGACCATGAAGCACGTGCTGACCGCAATGATCAAAGCCCACGAAATTCAGGGCTGCATCGCGCTGGAAAACGCCTTTAATCGCGTCGGCCTCGACCACGTTCTGTTAGTGAAAGTGGCTTCCACCGCCGTGGTGGCCGAAATGCTCGGCCTGACCCGCGAGGAAATTCTCAACGCTGTTTCGCTGGCGTGGGTGGACGGTCAGTCGCTGCGTACCTATCGTCATGCGCCGAACACCGGCACGCGTAAATCCTGGGCGGCGGGCGATGCCACATCCCGCGCGGTACGTTTGGCGCTGATGGCGAAAACCGGCGAAATGGGTTATCCGTCAGCCCTGACTGCGCCGGTGTGGGGCTTCTACGACGTCTCCTTCAAAGGTGAGTCGTTCCGCTTCCAGCGTCCGTACGGTTCCTACGTTATGGAAAATGTGCTGTTCAAAATCTCCTTCCCGGCGGAGTTCCACTCCCAGACGGCAGTTGAAGCGGCGATGACGCTCTATGAACAGATGCAGGCTGCAGGTAAAACAGCGGCGGATATCGAAAAAGTGACCATCCGCACCCACGAAGCCTGTATTCGCATCATCGACAAAAAAGGGCCGCTCAATAACCCGGCTGACCGCGACCACTGCATTCAGTACATGGTGGCGATCCCGCTGCTGTTTGGGCGCTTAACGGCGGCAGATTACGAAGACAAGGTTGCGCAAGATAAACGCATCGACGCCCTGCGCGAGAAGATCACTTGCTTTGAAGATCCGGCGTTTACTGCCGACTACCACGACCCGGAAAAACGCGCTATTGCCAACGCCATTACCCTTGAGTTCACCGACGGTACGCGCTTTGAAGAAGTGGTGGTGGAGTACCCAATTGGTCATGCCCGCCGCCGTCAGGATGGCATTCCGAAGCTGGTCGATAAATTCAAAATCAACCTTGCGCGCCAGTTTCCGACTCGCCAGCAGCAGCACATTCTGGCGGTTTCTCTCGACAGAACTCGCCTCGAGCAGATGCCGGTCAATGAGTATCTCGACCTGTACGTGATTTAAGCAAACGGCGGTAAGGCGTAAGTTCAACAGGAGAGCATTATGTCTTTTAGCGAATTTTATCAGCGTTCGATTAACGAACCGGAGCAGTTCTGGGCCGAGCAGGCCCTGCGTATCGACTGGCAGACGCCCTTTACGCAAACGCTCGATCACAGCAATCCGCCGTTTGCCCGTTGGTTTTGTGAAGGCCGAACCAATTTGTGCCACAACGCCGTCGACCGCTGGCTGGAGAAACAGCCAGAGGCGCTGGCGCTGATTGCCATCTCTTCGGAAACAGAAGAAGAGCGCACGTTTACCTTTCGCCAGTTATATGACGAAGTGAACGCGGTGGCGTCAATGTTGCGCTCATTGGGCGTGCAGCGCGGCGATCGGGTGCTGGTGTATATGCCGATGATTGCCGAAGCGCACATTACCCTGCTGGCCTGCGCGCGGATTGGTGCTATTCACTCGGTGGTATTTGGTGGATTTGCTTCGCACAGCGTGGCGGCGCGAATCGACGACGCCAAACCGGTGCTGATTGTCTCGGCAGATGCCGGGGCGCGTGGCGGCAAAATCATTCCCTATAAAAAATTGCTCGATGATGCGATAAAGCAGGCGCAGCACCAACCGCGCCACGTTTTGCTGGTGGATCGCGGGCTGGCGAAAATGGCGCGCGTCAGCGGGCGGGATGTTGATTTCGCTTCGTTGCGTCATCAGCACATCGGCGCGCGGGTGCCGGTCGCCTGGCTGGAATCTAACGAAACTTCCTGCATTCTCTACACCTCCGGCACGACCGGAAAACCTAAAGGCGTGCAGCGTGACGTCGGCGGTTATGCGGTGGCGCTGGCAACCTCAATGGAAACCATTTTTGGTGGCAAAGCGGGCGGTGTGTTCTTTTGCGCGTCGGATATCGGCTGGGTGGTGGGGCATTCTTATATTGTCTACGCACCGCTGCTGGCGGGGATGGCGACCATTGTTTACGAAGGGTTGCCGACCTGGCCGGACTGTGGCGTGTGGTGGAAAATTGTCGAGAAATATCAGGTGAGCCGAATGTTCTCAGCGCCGACCGCTATTCGCGTGCTGAAAAAATTTCCTACTGCTGAAATTCGTAAACACGATCTCTCGTCGCTGGAAGTGCTCTATCTGGCAGGAGAACCGCTGGATGAACCGACCGCCAGTTGGGTGAGCAATACGCTGGATGTGCCGGTCATCGACAACTACTGGCAGACCGAATCCGGCTGGCCGATTATGGCGATTGCTCGTGGTCTGGACGACAGGCCGACGCGTCTGGGAAGCCCCGGCGTGCCGATGTATGGCTACAATGTGCAGTTGCTCAACGAAGCTACTGGCGAACCGTGCGGCGTGAATGAGAAAGGGATGCTGGTGGTGGAAGGGCCGCTGCCGCCGGGCTGTATTCAGACTATCTGGGGTGACGACGACCGCTTTGTGAAGACATACTGGTCGCTGTTTTCCCGTCCGGTATATGCCACCTTTGACTGGGGTATCCGCGATGCTGACGGCTATCACTTTATTCTCGGGCGCACTGATGATGTGATTAACGTTGCCGGGCATCGGCTGGGGACGCGCGAGATTGAAGAGAGTATCTCCAGTCATCCTGGCGTTGCCGAAGTGGCGGTGGTAGGGGTGAAAGATGCGTTGAAAGGGCAGGTGGCGGTGGCGTTTGTTATTCCGAAAGAGAGCGACAGTCTGGAAGATCGCGAGGTGGCACACTCCGAAGAAAAGGCAATTATGGCGCTGGTGGACAGCCAGATTGGCAACTTTGGCCGCCCGGCGCACGTTTGGTTTGTCTCGCAGTTGCCGAAAACGCGATCCGGAAAAATGTTGCGCCGCACGATCCAGGCCATTTGCGAAGGACGCGATCCGGGGGATCTGACGACCATTGATGATCCCGCGTCGTTGGATCAGATCCGCCAGGCGATGGAAGAGTAAGGTATTGTCGGACGCGTCGCGCGCCGCATCCGACAACCGTGCTTTGATGCCTGATGCGACGCTGGCGCGTCTTATCAGGCCTGCAGGTCTGAACCGTAGGTCGGATAAGGCGCTCGCGCCGCATCCGACAACTGTGCTGTGATGCCTGATGCGACGCTGGTGCGTCTTATCAGGCCTGCAGGTCTGAACCGTAGGTCGGATAAGGTGCTCGCGCCGCATCCGACAACTGTGCTTTGATGCCTGATGCGATGCTGGTGCGTCTTATCAGGCCTGCAGGTCTGAACCGTAGGTCGGATAAGGCGCTCGCGCCGCATCCGACAACCGTGCTGTGATGCCTGATGCGACGCTGGCGCGTCTTATCAGGCCTGCAGGTCTGAACCGTAGGTCGGATAAGGCGCTCGCGCCGCATCCGACAACTGTGCTGTGATGCCTGATGCGACGCTGGCGCGTCTTATCAGGCCTGCAGGTCTGAACCGTAGGTCGGATAAGGCGCTCGCGCCGCATCCGACAACCGTGCT
>OBUV01000240.1_pt1 | contig 10091 bp, 8 predicted proteins | sample 1475971 | NCBI WGS metagenome assembly OBUV01 (sample SAMEA2579962, study PRJEB22360) | human gut metagenome | biome: human gut; feature: human-associated habitat; material: faeces | place: Denmark | collected 2008/2010
AAGTAAATGCAACTGGCAGTGTATATAGGGGTTGCATTTACTTTGAAAATTTACTAAATAGAGGAAATACAGAAGAATTTTAAATTAGTTATTGACAAATTCACTTTGACGCATTAATATAATAAGCAATAAAATAAACCGTTGAAAAAGAGGAGTAAGCTATCCCGCAATATTTCAGAGAGTCGCCGCCGGTGTGAGTGCGATATAGAGCAGACAGCTGAATGGACTTTTGAGGGCGGTCCTGAACCATTTGGTAAGTAGGGATCGACGGAGACCACAACCGTTATCTGGTGGCATATATGTTAGTATATGAAAAGGGGACTTCTAAGGAAGTCAATTTGAGTGGCACCGCGGATTGTTAATTCGTCTCAAGTATGTTATCGCGCATACTTGGGACTTTTTTTATGTTTTTAAAGCAAACCAGAAAAATCAGGAGGAATCAATTATGAAAAAAACAACGAAAGCACTCTTACTCGCAGCCATGACAGTAACCGCACTCGCGGGCTGTTCTTCCAAACCGGCGGATCCTGCTGCCACTGCCACAGAGGCTGTCACTACAACGGCCGCAGCAGAAGCCGCAGACACCACCGCCGCCAAGAACGCTTCCGCAGAAGACGGCAAGTCCTACACCATCGGCATCGGCCAGTTTGCAGAGCACGGTTCCCTGGACAACTGCCGCGACGGATTTTTACAGGGACTGGCTGATGAAGGAATCGTCGAAGGCCAGAACTTAACCATTCTCTATGAAAATGCACAGGCAGACGGCGGAACAGCCAGCCAGATCATCAACAACTTTATTTCCAAAAAGGCAGATTTAATCTGCGCCATCGCGACCCCGATCGCTCAGGCAGCCTACGGCGGAGCGAAGAAAGACAACGTTCCGGTCATCTACACGGCGGTCACCGATCCGGTCGCCGCGGCGCTTGCAAATGAAGACGGAACACCGGTCGGCGAGGTCACCGGAACCAGCGACAAACTCCCAGTAGAAAAGCAGCTGGAAATGATCCGTCAGATTCTTCCGGATGCAAAGAAGATCGGTATTCTCTACAGCACCAGCGAAGTCAACTCCGAAACCGCCATCGCCGAATACAAGGCAGCAGCTCCGGATTACGGCTTTGAGATCGTGGAAGGCGCCGTAACCTCCACCGCCGATATCCCGCTGGCTGCAGACAGCATTTTGGAAAAAGCAGACTGCTTAAACAATTTAACCGACAACACGGTTGTAAGCTCTCTCCCGATGATCCTGGATAAAGCTTCAAAGAAAAACATTCCGGTATTCGGAAGCGAGGTAGAACAGGTTAAGATTGGCTGCCTGGCTTCCATGGGTCTCGATTACGTCGATCTGGGAATCCAGACCGGCAAAATGGCTGCCAAAGTGTTAAAGGGCGAACAGAAAGCCAGCGAGATGAACTTCGAAGTCATCGAGGAAGCCGCATTCTACGGCAACAGCAAGGTTGCTGAAAATCTCGGCATTACCCTTCCGCAGGATTTAACAGATTCCGCAGCTGCCATATTTACCGAAATCACACAGTAATCAATTACTCTCCCGCCCGGCTCACTGCCCGCGGAACTAAAATACTTCTCCTGGAGGAACGCAATCATGTCAATCATACTTGGCGTATTTGAAGAAGGCCTGGTCTATGCCATCATGGCACTGGGCGTCTATATCACCTATAAGATTCTGGACTTTCCGGACTTATCTGTGGACGGAACATTTCCGCTTGGCGGAGCCGTAACGGTCACACTGATACTGGCCGGAGTTAATCCGGTGCTCACGCTGTTCGCCGCATTTGCGGCCGGCGTCCTGGCCGGGTGCGTGACGGGATTCATCCACGTGAAATTAAAGGTCCGGGATCTGCTGTCAGGTATCATTGTCATGACTGCTCTCTACTCTGTCAACTTAAGAGTAGCGGGTAAATCCAACGTCCCCATCTTCAACAGTGACTCGATCTTTGAAAATGGTTTTGTCAGCCGTATGTTTCCGGACAGCATCAGTAATTTCATCGTTGTTATCATTCTCGCCGTCATTGTGATCCTGGTAAAGCTTCTGCTGGACCTCTATTTAAAGACACGGTCCGGCTACCTGCTCCGGGCGGTCGGCGACAACGACACGCTGGTTACCTCTCTTGCCAAAGACAAAGGGATGGTAAAAATCGTGGGTCTGGCCATCGCCAACGGCCTGGCCGCGCTGGCCGGGTCCGTCTACTGTCAGCAGAAAGGCTTCTTTGAAATCAGTATGGGTACCGGCACCATCGTCATCGGTCTGGCAAATGTCATCATCGGTACGAAGCTGTTCAAACGCGTTGGCTTTGTCAAATCCACGACGGCTGTCGTCATCGGTTCCATCATTTATAAGGGCTGCGTCTCTCTCGCCATCTACTTAGGGCTGGAGGCCTCCGATTTAAAACTGATTACGGCCGCGCTGTTCCTCGTCATACTCGTACTCAGCAACGGCAGGGAAAAGAAGGTGAAGAGTCATGCTTGAATTAAAAAAGATCAATAAATACTACAATCAGGGAACCGTCAATGAGATGTGCTTATTCGAGGACTTCAGCCTGACCATAAAGGACCGCCAGTTCGTCTCCGTGGTCGGAAGCAACGGCTCCGGCAAGACCTCCATGTTAAATATTATCTGCGGAAGCATTCCGTTGGACAGCGGGCGCATCATCATCGGCGGAAAAGACATAACCAGCATGCCGGAATACAGACGTCAGCGCCGTATCGGCCGCGTGTACCAGAATCCGGCCATGGGAACGTGTCCCCACATGACAATACTGGAGAATATGGCCCTGGCTGACAATAAGGGAAAGCCCTTTAATCTCCTTCCCGGTACAAACCGTCAGAGAATCAATTACTACAAAGAACAGCTTCATTCCCTTGGACTGGGGCTGGAAGATAAGCTGCACGTAAAGGTCGGTGTTCTCTCCGGCGGCCAGCGCCAGGCCATGGCTCTTTTGATGTCCACCATGACTCCCATCGAATTTCTGATTCTCGATGAACACACGGCCGCACTGGATCCCAAGACTGCTGAGGTCATCATGGAGCTGACCGACCAGATCGTCAGGGAAAAGAACTTAACCACAATCATGGTCACTCACAACTTACGCTACGCCGTGGAATACGGCGACCGTCTCATCATGATGCATCAGGGCAATGCCATCATCGACTGCGCCGACGAAGACAAGGCCGCCCTGAAGGTGGACGATATTCTGGACAGATTCAACGAAATCAGCATTGAGTGCGGAAACTGATTCCTGCCGCAGATCAGACAAAAAAATACCGGTGACGGAAGAACACTTCAAAAAGGTATTCTTCCGTCACCGGTATTTTTCGTCTGATCCCTTAATCCAGTCTTTCCAGAACCATGATCTCTTCCTCTTCCCCGTAAAACGCGATCTGGTTCTTTCCACGCCCTTTGGCGCTGTAGAGTGCCTCATCCGCGTGCCTGTAGAGCAATTCAAACGTATTCCCATCCTGTGGGCTGAATGCGATTCCAATGCTGATGGATACGATACTGTCCTCTCCGTCCATCGTCAGGGCATATACCTGGCGGCGCACCTCCTCGGCCCGGAAGCTGGCACACTCGCGGTTCGGTATGCGCTCCAGGAACACGACAAACTCATCGCCGCCGAACCGGGCGATCAGGTCGTCAGACCGGAATGCACCGGAGAGAATCCTCGCCATCTTCTTTAAGACTGCGTCTCCCTCCTGATGGCCGTACCTGTCATTAATCTCCTTAAATCCATCTAAATCCAGCATCATCAGACAGGACAGGCTGTCCTCGTGTTTCAGGGCCTGTTCCACCTTCTCCTCGATATTTCTTCTGTTGTAGAGACCTGTCAGGGGATCCCTCTCGGAGGAATACAGCAGCTCCATCTTCCGTTTTGTCTCTTCATCCACATCCCGGACGTAGGCGAAAGCCACCGGATTTCCCGAGACAGGCTCCGTCAGGAGGGAGATGGTACACGTCATCCATTTGTAATCATCCGATCCAGGATACGCCGCCCGAAACAGTTCCTTTTGCTCCCGTTCTCCGGTGTAATAGGCGGCCAGCATACGATTGGCCTGCATCTGTCCGGCGATCCTGTCATGGTCCGCCGGGTGAACGTACCGGCACATCTTCTCCACGAATCTGCTGCTGTATAAGAATCCGCTTCCGTCTTCCATCCAGTCTTTCCCGTGAATGGTACAGGCCAGCACCTGCTGCTTTACGAGATCAACAGACCACATGGCAACCGCCTCCGAGAGAAGCGCTGCCCGGTACTGCTCCTCCTGGGCAAACTGCCTCCTGATTCTCCGCTCCTCCGTAATGTCCTCCAGTGTTCCGATGGCATTGGCCACCTCACCCTTTCCGACGATCACCGGAGTCACGGACAGTCTGAAATACGTATCCTCTGAAAAGGAGGTGCCTCCTGCAAATTCCAGCGGATCCGGCTCTTTTCCCTCTGCCGCCCTCTTTAAGATCATCCTCCACTTCTCCAGATCCTCCGGAGCCACCAGCCCACAGGCAGCCCCTTTTGCAGAAACCTGATATAGGACCGGTGGAAATTCTGCCGTCTTCACCACCGGAGGGGAAATAAAGCTAAGACTGTCATCCTTGGGCACGTATTCGAATGTAGTGCCGGTGGAATGAAGAAGCGCCAGTTCCAGCTTTTTCTTCTCCAGCTCCAGCGCCGTCTTGGAGTCCAGGATTATATTTCTCGTCTTCCTGAACCATAAAACGATGACTGCCAGTTCCGCCAGGAACAGCAGGAGCATCTTCACCGTAAGGTACAGAGCCGTCTTGCCAATGTGTTCACGGTACCAGTTAGAGACCGTATAGGGAACTACGGTAAGCACGTACCAGTCATTGATCTGAGCCGGCGCGTAATAGACGATCCGCTTCTCTTTCCCGTAAGTGAACAGAAAGACGCCCCGCTCCTTCCGCTCCATCTTCTCCTGCAGTTCTTCGACGGACTCCTCCCCCATATCCGTATCACTTCGCAGGAAACTGAAATAGTCCCGTCCGCTGTACAGACTGTCCGCATGGCTGGTCTGCATGATCACCGTTCCGTCTGACTTTAACACGTAGCTGTAGCTTCCGGAATTAAATCCGTTGGTGGTTACCATATCCACCATCTGCTCCACGATCATGATCCCTGCAATTCCGCCTTCTACAGTCTCTCCTCTTCTTACCGGTGCATAAAAGGCGAAGACCTCCTGTCCGGTTACGCTGGATGGAAAGACATCCGTCATCCCGCTTTCCCCTCTGCAGATTCCTTCTACATAGCCTCCCGTCGAATGCGGAAGTTCCTCGTGCTCCACCGTATACAGCCCTCCGTCAGCAGAAACCAGTCTGATATTGGCAAATCCACACTTCTCTTTCAGCTGCTCATAGACTCTCTGACGGCTTTCCTCTGTCAGTTCAGGCGTCTCAGACAAAAAATCCGCCGTATACCGCACTTCCTCAAATACTCTGGTCAATTCGTTCTTTACCGCGGTCTGGGACTGGTCATTAACGTCCGCAAGATGTTCTGTCGTCATGTCCGTCATCAAATGGTCGACACGCCTCGAAAAATCGTACAGAAACAGATAGATGAAAGCCAGAACCAGCACGACAAGCAGCAGCACGGCTCTCACATGATTCCGGCTGAAGCTGTTTTCCTTTTTCATATTTTCCCTCCTCGTTTCCTACAGGTCGCCATTTACGAATCAAGCAGCAAAAATATGTCAGGGATGGCCCCTTAAAAAACTCTGTATGAAAACCCGTCTGGGGCGGCAGCTTTTCTTGTTACGCAAAAAGGCTTCAGACAGATTAATCTGGCTGAAGCCCCAACATCTCGTAAGGTTTTAGCAGCTGGCTGCCCATACGGCCCTTTAGCTTTGCGTCACTGCCTTTCGACAGTTTTGCCATTACTATATATAATAGTTTTATAATACCGTCTTGTCAACCAGATTTTTCCAGTTTCAGCGGCTCATTTCGCTCTGAGGACCCTTCTGGTTGTGCTCACGGATAATCATGTTCATTTCCTCTAAATCCGAGGTGGGCAGATCGCCGGGAATCGTGTTTTTCAGCGCGCTGGCCGCGTTCCCGTAACGCACCGCCTTCATGCAGTCGCCGCCGCTGCTTAACAGTCCGTACAAAGCGCCCGCGATATAGGCATCTCCGCTGCCGATCCGGTCTACAACGTCAATATTGCGGTACGGCTCTTCCTCATAGTATTCGTCCCTGGCCGCATCATAGATCACGGAACCGAACGTATGGCTCTTCGGGCTGTGCACCACTCTCTGGGTGGAAGCCACGATGGAGATGGGGTATTCCTCCGTAAAGCTCTTCATCATCTCCCTGGCCGTTCCCGTCTTCTGAAAGGTCAGCCGGGCGGTGTCCTCTGAACAGAAGAAGATATCCACATACGGGAGAATCTGCTCGATGCACTCCCTGGCCTCCTCGCCCGTCCACAAATTCCCGCGGAAATTCACATCGAAGGATATGATGGTTCCGTTGGATTTGAACCTGCGGATCATATCAATGGCAGTCCTTCTCGTGTTTTCACACAGCGCCAGGGTAATACCCGTCGTGTGGAAACAGGTTGCCGCACGGAACATGTCCTCCGGGAAAGAATCGATGCAAATGCTGTAAAAGGAACTGTTCTTTCTGTCGTAAATAACCTTCGGTTTTCTGGGGTGCGCGCCGTATTCATAGTAATAGAGGCCCAGTCTCGCGTCAGAGCTGTGGTCATAGACAAAGAAATCATCACTGATTCCATAGGAGCGCACTTTATTTTTCACAAAATTACCCATATCATGGGCCGGAAGCTGGGTCACCACGCCGGTGTGAAGCCCCAAAAGGGCCGCGCCGACTGCGACGTTTAACTCTGCTCCCCCCACCTGCTTCTGAAATGAGTCTCCGCGCACAAGACGTTCCACTCCGGCCGGAGACAGGCGCAGCAGCAGTTCACCTAAACTTAGCAAATCAAATGGTCTGTCACTCATGATTAATCTTCCTCACTTTTAAAAAGAGGGGCCATTCTATAAAAGCTTTTAAAAGCTGATTAGAATGACCCCGCTGTCTTATTTTTTATCTCTGTACACGTCCTGAACCGTCTCCGCCTGCAAGGCTGTCAACGTCTTCTCTCGTAACTAAGTTGAAGTCGCCGGGAATGGTGTGCTTTAATGCGGAAGCAGCTACCGCATACTCCAGAGCACTCTTATAATCCTTACCGTCCACCATGCCGCAGATTACGCCGGCTGCAAAGGAATCGCCGCCGCCTACACGGTCCACGATTGGTGTGATGTGGTACTTTCTGGAGTGATAGAACTCACGTGTAGCGCCGTCCATGATGCAGGCTGACCAGCCGTTATCAGAAGCGGAATGGCTCTCACGTAAGGAGCTGATCACATACTTAAAGCCGAACTTGTCGATCATCTGATTGAAGATGTCAACGTAACCCTGCAGCTCCAGTTCGCCGGAGGTTACATCAGTGTTGCCCGGCTTAAATCCGAGAACCTTTTCTGCATCCTCTTCGTTGCCGATGCATACGTCCACGTACTGCATTAAGTTTGTCATGACCTTCTGAGCCTTCTCGGAAGACCATAATTTCTTACGGAAGTTTAAGTCTACAGATACCGTAACTCCGTGAGCCTTTGCAGCCTTGCAGGCCGCTTCCGTCAGCTCTGCAGCAGAGTCACTGACTGCCGGTGTGATACCTGTGAAATGGAACCAGTCGGCGCCTTCAAAAATCTCATCAAAATTGAAATCCGCCTCGGTTGCTGTGGAAATAGAAGAATGAGCTCTGTCATAAACAACAGTAGATGCTCTCATGGCGGAACCGGTCTCCAGGAAGTAGATACCCAGTCTCTCACCGCATCTTGCAATGTGCTTTGTGCATACGTTGTACTTTCTCAGTGCTGCTACTGCGCATTCTCCGATCGGGTTCTTCGGAACCGCTGTCACAAACTCTGCGTCATGGCCGTAATTAGCCAGGGAAACTGCTACGTTTGCCTCGCCGCCGCCGTAATTTACGTCAAATTCATCTGCCTGGATAAACTTCTCATTGTTCGGGGTAGATAATCTTAACATGATTTCGCCCATTGTTACTACTTTTGCCATTATTTTCTCTCCTTAATTCTATTTTCAACTTTATCTGAATCGTCTGTCTTATGCGCGTGCTGCCGCAACCGCTTTTACAAATTCCTGAGCTTTTGCCGTAACTGCTGCAAAATCGCCTGTCTTAGCGCCCTTTGTTAAGCTGCTGCCTGTTCCTACTGCGTAAGCGCCTGCCTTAATCCACTTGTCCACGTTGTCCACGTCAACACCGCCGGATGGCATGAACTCGCCCTGAGGAAGCGGGCCTTTGAAGGAGCTGATGGCTGCCGGTCCCATGATATTGCCAGGGAAGATCTTGATGATGTCACAGCCGGCTTCTAATGCGGTAATAGCCTCGGTTGGTGTCATTACGCCTGGAAGCATCGGCACTCTGTAACGGTTGCACATCTTAATGGTCTCTACGTTTAAACCAGGGCTCACAACGTAGTTCGCACCTGCCAGAATAACGGCTCTTGCTGTCTCCGGATCGAGTACGGTACCCGCACCGATAACAACGTCTTTGTTATCTCTATATTTTTCAGACATCTTTGCAATGAATTCAACCGGGTTGCCTTCATCCATCGTCATCGTAATCTCAATGAAGTTGATGCCGCCGGCAATAATCGCGTCAACCACTTTCTCGCCCTGCTCCAAGTTCTTTGCACGAACAACGGCTACCAGGCAGTCTTCTTTCATCTTTGCTAAAACCTGTTCTTTTTTCATGATTGCTCTCTCCTTCTTATTCGCATATACGAATGTCTTTCATAATTGCGATTCTTATAATTGAATATTAATCGTTTCTCTTCATTTTGTCAACAGGAAATCTTTATATTTTCGAATAAAGAATCCGGCATGCCGGACTTACGCGGCGGAACGCGGCCGCTGTCACTCAAAATAGCCCAACAGTCTCGAAACTTCCCGTCCTTTTGCCGCTACAAGTGCCCCCAGCGCCTCATAATCCTCCGTCGGTTTGTACAGACTGGACACGCTGATCGCTCCCAGGCAGGAACCGTCCCGGTCGAACACGGGGGCGCCTACACACTGCATATGCTCTTCCATCTCCCGCGCGTCGAAAGCGTATCCACGCTCCCGGACCTTCTCCAGCTCTTTCAAAAGCTGTTCTCTTCCCAGGATCGTCCGTTCCGTATGCTTCACAAATTTAATCCGGTTTATCACCTGCTCTCTCGTCTCCTCGTCACTGTATGCAAGAATGACCTTTCCCAGCGAGGTGCAGTACATGGGATTCTTCGAACCCACCGTCGCCGTGGTAATGATCGGATTCTCCGGTTCAAACTTGCATATGTAGACAACGTGGTGGTCGGAAGGGATTCCAAAAAATACGGTCTTGCCCACTTCCTTGGAAAATGCCTTGAGTACCGGTTCAATGGTGCCGATAAAATCCAGATTATTCGTATAGTTAATTCCAATGCGGTAAGCCATCAGCCCGATGGTATAGCTCTGCTTCTGCCCCCTGGCCACATTGACCATCCCCATCTCGGCCAGCGTCGTAACAATATCGTAGGCGCTCGTCTTCGGAAGATTCAGCTTCTCGCAGAGATCATCGAGCGTAGCTCCCTCCGGTGTTCTGGATATCATCTTCAATATTTCCACGGTTCTCTGTGTCGTTCTGTTCAGTTTCATGGTTTGCCTCCGTTCTTACTCCTTTAGTATACCTCCCTGTGGCTTTAAAAGGCAATATGAATTGCTCTCATACGAAGTATTTGTAAGTGTTTACAAAAATATTACATGATTCTGTGCAAAATGTCAAAGTGTTTGAAGATACGCCCAAATACTTGTGGGAGGGAGAGGGGGAGGCGGGGAAGCGCGCAGACTTCTCGTTTCCTCGGCGGCAGGAACTAAAGCCGGAAGGCAGGAAAAAAGGGCGGATCGCTGCAAACTACGGAGAACTCCTGAAGGACTTCTCCTCCGTGTGCGCTCGAAAGTTGGCTTTGAGGCCAACTTTCGCCACCCTTTTTTCCTGCCTTCCAGCTTAAGTTCCTGCGAGCCTCGGAAAAGGAAGCCTGCG
>OBUV01000246.1_pt1 | contig 9532 bp, 7 predicted proteins | sample 1475971 | NCBI WGS metagenome assembly OBUV01 (sample SAMEA2579962, study PRJEB22360) | human gut metagenome | biome: human gut; feature: human-associated habitat; material: faeces | place: Denmark | collected 2008/2010
AAGAATCGCAGCCCCCGCCTTTTTCCCCCGCCCCCGCCGACCGCCGACCGCATTTCGCGACTTATGCAGATGAGCCAGGAGATGAAGGCGCAGGGCGTGCAGTCCGGATATGCGTCCGATGGGTATGTGCAGGGCGGGTATTCGCAGAGTGGGTATGTGCAGGGCGGGTATTCGCAAGGACCGTTCCGCAGCTGACTGGCGGATTTGGACGGCGGATTTAACTGGCGGATGCTTGTGCGGCGCGAGTACGGCGCTCGTGTGGCGGAGCCTCTCAACGGACTCGGCTGACGGATCTGGCTGGCGGGCGGTTATGCGGGCGCGTGCGGCGCGGGTCGGTAATCCGTATATCGGGAACCGCGTCTGTGGAGCCGTGCGCGACGTGCTAAACTTAACCTCCGTGCCCAAAAGGCACTTTTTGCGGATGTAGTTCATCGGTAGAACGAAAGCTTCCCAAGCTTTAAAGGCGGGTTCGACTCCCGTCATCCGCTCCATTTGCCTCAACGGTGAGGTGCTAAAACCCAATCATTCCAACGTTTTTCAATTTTGTGGATACCTGCTCAATCACTGGTTTTTCCTGAAATGTTGTCACCGTGTTGTCACGGAGGGGGGTCTGAAGAGCGGTATTCAGCTCAGCGAACATTCCCGGAGTTCGAGGTCTTCGCGGCTGCGATCTTGCTGCTGATGGATGTAGCCACATCGTCAAGATCGGTGTCAAATAGGTCTGCATAGGTATCTAAGGTCATGGCCGCGTTCTTGTGCCCCAGCATGCGCTGGACAGCCTTGACATTGGCTCCGGAGCTGATGGCAATGGAAGCCGCCGTGTGGCGAAGATCGTGGCAGGTCAGTGTGGGAACGCCGGAATCGCGCAATGCTCTTGCATACCAGCCGTGATTTTTCGCGGATTGCTCGCGGAGATGTCCTCCGGATGGTGCGGTAAACACTAAATCCTCAGGTCCCTTGCCTTCGCACTGTTCTTTGATGGCGGACATTACTTGATCGGGAACGGGAACGTCCCGTACCTCCCAAGTTTTGGGGGCACCTTCGAAGTGCTTCTTGCCGGAACGGACCCAGCTCAACCGCACCCTGAGGCGATTGTTCTGGGTGTCCACATGCTTGACGCGCAATGCTGCCGCTTCGCCCCATCGAAGGCCGCAGAAGCCCAGCGTCAAAATAAGGGCTTGGTAAGTACCCGCTGCATGGGCAAGGTCAATAACCTGTGCGGGCGTGAGGTGAGTGCGTTCCTTCCGTTGTTTCCTTGGGAGTTGGCATCCGTCTGCCGGATTGCGTCGTATACTGCCGTCTCGAACGGCAAGATCCAGCACTCCTTTGAGCACTCCGTGGGCGCGAATGGTGATTGTCGCTGATCGCTTTTTTGCAAGTTCGCTGACCCAAGTCTGTATCTCGCTGTGTCTGATGGATGCGATTTCCCGATTTCCCCAAGCGTTGCACACATGCACTCTCCATGAGCACTCAAGATCGGCGTAATACTTGGGTTTGACGACGTTTTTCTTGCCTTTGAGCCAGGTGTCTGCGAATTGGCAGACCAGCGTTTTGCCGGCGTTTGGGTCGATGTAATCGTTGTCTGAGATATACGTCGTCATGCGGGCCAGATAATCCTGCGCATCTTTCCGCCGTCGAAAGCCTCGTTTGGTGCGCTGGGAATGATCCGGATCGCGGTAGGTGACTCGGTACCGCTTATCGCCGGACTTGGTGTTATTAGGGGTATATGGGCATGGTTGGGTTGTCTCCTCCGGCGATTACCGAAGGAGACAACCCCCTATTCCAAAAGCTTCTTCAAAGAGATGTCGGGGGTGGTGTCGATTTCGGTTTCGTCGTGAACGGTAATGGGGGATGGGAGCTTCGCGGAAACTGATTCTGGAACGCGCTCTTTCATGAGTGTCAGCCAGTGCGAGGCTGTACGCAGGGGTATGTCGAAGACCTCTGTCAATCGTTTCGTTGCGGGGCCCTTGTTGAGCTGGGTGACCGAATAAACACGCGAAGCCCATTTCAGGGTGTCGGGTGTGGGACCTTGCTTGCGGAGCGCCGGGAAGTTCACTTTGCGTAGCACTTCATCTTCCCAGCTCGGCAGCGGGCCGAAGATATCGGTTCCGTTTTCCGTGATCTCATAGGACCACAGTGGCGGATGGTAGGAGCGAATAATCTGCTCGATGGGCAGGCGCGCGATGTCCCTGATTTTGAGTTCTCGTGTGGTGCCGATTTCGCAGTTGCGCAGCACGATTCGCTGCTCTTCCTCGCTGTATCCCATGTGCAGGCGGATGTCGTATTTTCCGATGCGATCCTCCATCGCGCGGATGCAGTAATCGGCTCTGACTGCGATCCCAGGGGCGATGGAGACGAACGCTGTCCGATCCATTCGATCGAAATCCGTGAAGACGATGAATTTCCATTTGTCTATATCGAGGGCATAAGTCGCGTCTTCGTATAACGGGTTTGCCTCTTCCATGCTCATGGCAGCAAGTATTACATGAGCGACAATCACCTTGCAATAGCAATATTGACAACATAGAGGCAATAATATGCTACAATCACAGCGTTGGCAAATATGTCAACAAATAGGCAAGTCAATTGAAAGGAATCTGTAATGAGCACGGCAGTAATTGGATCTGAGCCGTACATCAGCGATGATGATGTGGTGTCTCGTATGCCCGGCATGACCAAGGGGAACCTTGCGCAGCTCCGTTATACAGGTAAAGGGCCTAAGTTCTACAAGCCTTCACCGCGCGTAGTGCTCTACAAGTGGAGTGATGTACAGGCTTGGATCGAGGGTCACGCACAGATGAGAACACGATGAGAGCCGAGACGAATAAGGGTCGCGTCAATTCCGCTTGGCGCGACCCAAAGAATCCATATTCATACGCGCCGCTGCTTAAAACTGGCGCAAGATAAGGTTGAAGGACTCTTACATGCTTCATTATAGCGATCTGCGCCCAGAGAAGGGCGAATTCATTGGAGACGGGATAGCCAGAACGGCCGGTGGAATCCCCTACAATCCAGAAGCCGATGTCAATGCGTCATTCCCTGACGATGCGTTCTGGAATTCAAGGACGAGTCTGTGTGAAATCAAGGATTACGCGGTCAGCAGGCTTGTGTCTCCCATTGCGGTACTTGCCGTGACGATTGCCCGCATCATGGTGGCGGCACCTCCTCACATGGTTCTGCCGCCATTCGTCGGTGCGGATTACGGTTCGCTGAACTTCGGTGTGGTGATCCTCGGCAAGCCGGGTTCCGGCAAGGATGCGGCATTCGGAGCGGCGAGGAAGCTAGTGCCTGACATTCGGGACGCTCCGGGGACTAGTGTAGCGAGCGGCCAAGCCATCAGCGCGCTGTTCGGGCAGCGCGTGCAGGAGGGCAACAGATTCAAGCTGGAATGCAAGTCTCCCCGCGCCATGATCAGGTATTCCGAAGCATCCAATTTCAAGGCGCTGTCAAGCGCGAAGGAGAGCAATCTCCAAGCGGAGGTGCTGTCACTGTTCTCCGGCCAGCAAATCGGTGACTACACCAAAAACAAGGAGCTGGCAGTGACTATCCCGGAGCACGGATACAGGGCAGTCGTAGTGATTTCGGCACAGCCATCGATGATGGGCATGTTCGAGGCCGGTGTCGGCGTGGGATTCCAACCGCGGTTCCTTTACGTCTCCGCATATGATGACAGACTCAGCGTCCGTCCTATCGGCGAAGAGCCGGTGGAGCTTTCCTCGTTGACTAAGTTCCCGTACGATACGAAGGCGTTGCCCGCAGACTATCCCATCGAGCAAATGAACAGGCTCTACGAGTGCGGCAGCTACGTCAAGGCCAATGAGGCTACACCGGAATCCAGCCATCTGCGGATGTACCCCATGCGGATGCCTCCCATTGTGAGGAATGAGATCATCGCTGATAAGCAGCGGGTCAACAGAGAGCGCGGAGGTGACCCGCGCAGAGCGCACAGCATGTTTCTGCGCGAAAAGCTGGCGGTGGGGCTCCGTCTGCTTGAAGACCCGCGATCGTCCGAGACCACTCAGGAGGATTGGGAACTCGCGGGCAGAATGATGCAGTACTCGCGTGCATGCTACGAGGAGAATCTGCGGGAATTCGAAGACGAGAACCTTACTCGCCGTGCGGACTTCAAGGAGCAGGACGAACTGGCGCGCGAACGGGTTGACATTCGCTCCCGTTGCGCGACAGAGGAGCGCATTGTCGATATCCTGTCCGCTTCGAGCCAGCCATCTGTATCCAAAGGAGAATTAAGCCGAGCCCTGTCGAAACGGCAGAAAGTCTACATGGATGACGCGTTGGAAAATCTGATGACTTCAGGAAAGATCAAACATAGAAAAGGTGTGAAAGGCGGACACTGGTACTCGCTCATCTGACTCAACCAAGCAGCCTACCGACCTACCCGCCTACTCACTACTGCCATAAGGGTTTTCGTCGCCTACTCACGCAATCTACCAACCTACCTAAGAAAACCTCAAGTAGGTCGGTAGGCCAAGTTGGTAGGCGGTCGAATCCCAATGATTCCAAAGGGTAGGTCGGTAGGTTTTGGGGTATGAGTGACTTATTGATGAGCAATGTGTCTGGAATCGCAGCGGCGGTATTTCAAAGAGTCATGGGATGATTGTTTTCCAACAGCATCACGACACGCATCGTCGCACAATAGTCATTCCCGTGATAAACTTTTTATGCGATAAAGCTGGGCAGTGTCCAGTTCGTAAAAACCGCTTCCGGAATTCCGGGGCGGTTTTTGCGCATCTAGGCGGGAGAACACGATGCACAAGCCATTCATGCCAGTAGCCGATCAAGTGAAACTACTGGCGTCCCGTGACCTGGCAACGGATTCCCGCACCTCATGGGTGCTTGAACGAGAAGGCTACTATTCCGTCGTCAACGGATACAAGACACCTTTTCTGGATAAGGAAAAGACGGAAGCAGCTGGTGATGACCGCTATCGCGACGATGCTTCGTTCAATGACATCTACAAGCTATACGTGTTCGACCGCAATCTGCGGTTCCTGTTCTTCAGGATGACCACCTTGGCCGAGGCTATCCTGAAAACGGTTTGCTCACATGAGTTCACGAAACTGAACCCGAATGAAAAGAACCCCTACCTGAACATTGCGAACTACGCCAGCAGCGGGACAGCGCACGAAAAAGCAATAAAGCTTATACCCCGACTGGAGAAAATTCTGCACCTGAACATGCAATCGGGGTACGCGGACAAGAAGGACTATCTCCGTCATTGCCTGGAGCGGCATGATGGCGAAGTCCCGATGTGGGTGCTGGCCAACGATCTGACGCTCGGGCAGATGTATTGGTTCTTCCAATCCCAGAAGACAGAAGCGCGAGCCAACATCGCACGCAGCTTCACCGCATTGTACGCGGACTCGCACAAGCATGAAATAGAAATCACGTCTCAGCGGCTCGACAAAATCTACCGCAGAATCAAGGACTATCGCAACATCTGCGCGCATGACGAACGCCTGTACTGCGCCCACCCACACGACTCGAACATTACGGTCTTCCAGCTCGCCAAGGATTTGCAATTCGTGACAGACAAGCAACGGTACCTTGAATTCCTGCAAGGATTTGATTCACTGCTGATGCAACTACGAGAAGACATCCCCCATTACCTTGATGCCGTATGCGTTGAGATTGGACTGCACTATCCGGATGAACTGCACTTGTTCATGCAGCAAATACGCGAAAAATAAGCCAGCATGCCGCATATTGCAGTGATTCTACGCCAATTGCCCTGCCGATCATTCCTGAATTTTGCAGCCAAGCCAACCGAGGACATCTCCTGTAGCTGACGGATACCAATCCGTATCAGACCCTCGACCGCATTGCGCAATTGGCAAAATTGGTGGGAGCAATGACGCTCCCACCAGTCATGAATCAGCCTAATCGGCTACATCGTAGTATTGGACACTTGCTTTGGCCGTTGCGGCATCCACGTTGAAGAATGCTTCAAATTACACGGTTTCGCCTTTATTCCAGCTGTTGGCATAAGCGGAGGTCTCAGACTTGACGTTGTCGGCGTCACACTTACTTACGACAAACCTCGATAGTGAGACAGCTTGCTGTCAATTGTGTTTTCTATAGAGTCATGATGGAGTATCAGATCAATATTTCACGATTTGCGGTATCCATAGTCAGAAGGTCTGAGATGGCAATCGCAGCTGATTCGGATTCAGCGTGCGTCGTCGTGCAGTCAGGGCAACACAGGCAAGGAATCCGACGACCCACCATGTCAATAGGGTCAGCAGTGGCTGCGTGATGCTGCCACTTCCGGTTATGGCCGTTCGTAGCATCATGTTGGCGGCGTGTGTGGGCAGCATGGACGCCAAGGAGGCCAATGGTGCGGGGATAGTGGAGACGATACCCGTAAGCAGTGTCAGTGCCATCAGCATCATGGACAGCAATCGCCCGAGGCTGCCGAAACTGCCGATCAGCGCCTGGTTGATGGCATTGAATGCCATTGCGCACACCAGTGCCATGATCATCAGAAAAGCGCCATGCTGGATGTCGAGCCTCAAGCCTGCCCACGCAATGGCGCTTGCAAGCAAAGCGCCGATTGACGCTGCGGCCGTTCCAGGGAACATGCCTGTAGCCACTAGTTTCCATGTGGATTCCCTCGAAGTGAGTATGTCGGCGGAGATTGGGCGGGCAATCACATACACCGCAAGCGACAGGCCCCATAGGGCCAGTGCCATCAGCAGGGTGGCGGCCAGCAATCCGGAAGGGATGCTGGAGATGATGGACCGGGTGGGTTGGGCGATAGTGGAGGCCAAGCGCTCCCGCGCCCCCTTTCTGGAGATGCGCAAAGCACCTGCTTCACTCCGTTAGTAAGACCTGAAGACAAGGTATCCGCGCCTTCCTGCAGTTTCTTTGTACCGTCGGAAAGCTGTGCTGCGCCATCGTTGATAGCGGTGGCTCCATCGGACAGCTGGACGATGCCTTGATTGAGTTGGCTTGCGCCATCGGCCACGGATTTCGCGCCGTCGGCCACTTGGCGTGAACCTTGCGCGAGTTGGTTGATGGAGCTTTGCGCATGCTGGATCTGTGCGATGGCTTGAGCTTTAGCCGCATCGATCCGTTCGGCTGGCTCCGTGGCCTGACTGAGGGCTTGGTCAAGTTTGTCGCAGTAGGCTTGCGGCGTGTTGTTGGCGGCGCATTGCCCGACCAATTCTTGCATCTGCTGGAGCGCTGCTACGGCCGAAGGGGCTTGTTCGAGCAGAGAGGATGCTTGCTGGGCTATCGGGGAGACGGTGCTTGCCAGCTGTTCGTTGCCTTGCGCCACTTGTTCCGCGCCCTGGGCGACCTGTTGTGCTCCCGATTCCAGTTGCGAACCGCCTTGCTTGAGCGTTGTCGTGCCATCAACCAATTGCTTGGTGGCATCATGCAACTGGTTCGCACCGTCATGCAACGTGTTGATACCGCTGCCGAGCTGGTTCGCGCCATCGGCGGCTGTTGACAGGGATTCGTGCATGGTGTTGGACCCATCGTAGACGCTGCCAAGATAGGTGCGAATAATCAGTTGATCCAGATTGTTTTTCGCGCGTTCGGCGGCCGCGCGCGCGAATTGCGGGTCGTTGACGCCGGTGGTGTTGGAGGTTTCCATATGCACCAAACCGTTGGAAACACTGCTGGTGTCTCCGGTGAGACTGGCCTGCATGGTGTCGACGATACGTTTGGAGAAATCATTCGGTATGGTCACCGTAATGGCATAGCTGCCGTTGTCTAAACCGTTTCGGGCATCATCGGCGTCGGTGAGTGTCCAGTCGTAGTCGGAGTCGTTGTTGTGAAGCAGTTCGGACGCAAGCTGCCTGCCAAGCGGCAGCGTTTGCCCGTTGAGTTCAACCGGTTCGTCATTGTTGACCACGGCCGCTTTGGCAGTAGCCGGATGATTGCTGGTGCCGTGGAAAGCGAAAAGCCCGAGCGAAAGCATGAACACGGGTATCAGGATGATTGCTGCCCAGAGTCGCCAGGTGATGGTGCGGGGCGTCCAGGTGCGTGCCGTCGGTGTGATGGAGTCTCGCAGGCGCTGTGTGAAGAAAAGCATGGGTGTCCTTGTGCTCATTGTTCGACGTGTGTGGAGGTGGTGATGGGTGAGTTGATGAACCGGGCGAAGCGCGTGATGTGGCTTTCCGGACGGTCAAATTGGTCGGTTCGCTCGCTGTCTCGGGTTCTAGAGGAAAGGCGCAATATTGTTAGCGGCATGCCATGCAGGATGTCGCCCAGCGTAGAAAGATTCCGGCAAGAGAGCACGTAGGTGGTCTCGCCACGCTTGCTGATTGCGTCGCGCAGCTGGGCCCGGGCGTCGGGCTGCAGCACCATATCGGCATCGTTCAACATGATCAACCGTGTGCCATCATTCGTGGCCTGTCGCATATCCTCCAATGGATCCGCCGCATTGGCACAGCTGATGAGTGCTACGTTGGAACGTATCTCGCGCATGTGCTGAGGCAAGGTGCATCCTATGACCTTCAGGTCGCCTCGGAACGTGGTGACCCTGCCCGCGAGAGTGTAAAGCAGTGCGGACTTGCCTGAAACGCCGGAATCCTCGACCACCAGCACTTCGCCGGGTTTGATATGCAAGTCGATGTGCTCATACAGAGCGTTTCCGTTCATATCATCCAGCGTGAGATCATGTGCGCTGAGCACCTCGGTACTGTCGGGAGTAGGCCAGTCACGCAGACGAAGCTCACGCTCCAATCCGTCGCCTTCCGCATCGAACACCGGTAGACGGCGGTCTACCCAAGCGGGCAGATGCCAGGCACGTTTGCCCAACAGAGCCAATACTGCGGGCACCAAGGTCAGACGGACAACGAACGCATCGACGAACATACCCACCGCAAGTGAAAAGGCGATAGGCTTGATGGTGGCGGACCCCTCGGGGATGAACGCCGCAAACACCGACAGCATGATGGTTGCCGCGGCCACGACCACGGTGCTTGCCGAAGCAAATCCTTCCTCGACGGCCGCCTTCGCATCACCATGATGGGCATAATGCTCTCGGATACGGGAGACGAGGAACACCTCATAATCCATGGCCAGGCCGAACAACACGCCCATAAGGATGATCGGCAGGAAGCTGATCACCGGTCCCACCCGCTGCACACGGATCAATTCCGCTCCATGGCCAAGTTGGAACACCCAGGTGGTGACACCGAAAGCGGCAAGCACGCTAAGCAGATAGCCTGCGGTCGCTTTCAGCGGCACCCATATCGAGCGGAACACCATAGCCAGCAATATCAGCGACAAGCCAACCACCAGCAGGCCGAATGGCAATAGAGCTGCCCCCAGTTTCGATGACACATCAATAGCAACGGCGGTGATGCCGGTCACCGCGGTTTCAGTGTCGTATGTGTCCAAGAAATACTGATATTTACCGCGTAACTCGCGCACAAGCTGTTCGGTTGCGGCGTCGGAGGGACCGGTTTCGGGAACGATCTGGATGATGCCGGTGTCGCCCTTCGGATTGGGAGTGGCCAACGGCACCGCTTTGACTCCGGGCAAGCGCCGAATATCGTCG
>OBUV01000265.1_pt1 | contig 8954 bp, 8 predicted proteins | sample 1475971 | NCBI WGS metagenome assembly OBUV01 (sample SAMEA2579962, study PRJEB22360) | human gut metagenome | biome: human gut; feature: human-associated habitat; material: faeces | place: Denmark | collected 2008/2010
AGTCCAAAGTGCTGAAACCATTCAAGAGTCAATTGGCGCGCATTATACGCTGAAATTAATCCAAAAGGAAAACAAAAACAGCGTTTCAAAAAATATACAACTTGTTAGACAATAAATTGTTATCAAAGATTTAACGTTCCAGGGAAAAGGTTACGCAAAAACTTCACTGTTTGCGCAACGTCTGGTGCCGAAGTTGTCAGTGTGAGGATAAGTGAAAGTTCATCCGGTGTATAAATATATCATCGCTCAATTGCTACAGTTAAAATAATTTATCGCGTTATTTGTCTGATTTTGTTTGATTTTTGTTTAATTGGTTAGATTGATATATGCTGATAGTTGGCATGATAAATAGGTATAAAGAATGGGAAATCGGACAAAAGAGGATGAACTGTACCGAGAAATGTGCAGAGTTGTCGGTAAAGTTGTGCTGGAAATGCGCGATCTGGGGCAGGAACCAAAGCATATTGTTATCGCAGGCGTATTACGTACAGCATTAGCCAATAAACGCATTCAGCGCAGTGAGCTGGAAAAGCAGGCGATGGAAACCGTCATTAACGCACTGGTAAAATGACCATTCAGGATGAGGCGGTAAGCTTCATCCTGATATTCTTGCTTCAGTTGCGGTCCAGTTAATCATTCTAAATAACAACTGCTGAAATTATACGAATTTCGGTATGTATTTTAATTTATAGCGATAATGTTATTTTTATTTTCTGCAATGAAAGTCACAAATAATTGTCGCTTAAGTTAAATTTATTTCAAATGATAATAAATATCAGTTCACTTATAATTTCTTGCTTTGTAATTTTAATTGATAACGATCAATGTTAAGGGCTCAGAATAATCACATTATTTTTTCTCCTAACCATAAAGGATTAGTTTATCGGCGTTAATCTTTTCTCATACACTATCGGGTTAGGGAAAATATCTGGTGTTGGGGACAGAGTCAGCAGCGTATTAGTTGAATGCTTAATATCAGGCTGCTGAATTGTCAGCACTGTGTTTGCGAAGAGGATGCGAAATAAATGAACCCGGTTGATCGTCCACTATTAGATATTGGCTTAACGCGATTAGAATTCTTGCGTATATCAGGAAAAGGCCTTGCTGGTCTAACAATTGCCCCTGCGTTACTGTCACTTTTGGGTTGCAAACAGGAAGATATTGATAGCGGCACAGTAGGGTTGATAAATACCCCCAAAGGGGTGCTGGTGACCCAGCGAGCGCGATGCACGGGTTGCCACCGCTGTGAAATCTCTTGTACCAACTTCAACGATGGCTCAGTAGGGACATTCTTCTCCCGTATCAAAATCCATCGCAATTATTTCTTTGGCGACAACGGGGTTGGCTCTGGCGGCGGTCTGTATGGCGATCTCAACTATACCGCGGACACCTGCCGTCAATGCAAAGAGCCGCAATGCATGAACGTCTGCCCGATTGGTGCGATTACCTGGCAGCAGAAAGAAGGCTGTATTACCGTCGATCATAAACGCTGTATTGGCTGTAGCGCCTGTACTACGGCATGCCCGTGGATGATGGCCACCGTAAATACCGAAAGTAAAAAATCCTCGAAATGTGTGTTATGCGGTGAATGCGCAAACGCCTGCCCAACAGGGGCGTTAAAAATTATCGAGTGGAAAGATATTACTGTGTGAATCTTGCAAAGGAAAAAATCATGGCTAACGGTTGGACAGGTAATATATTAAGAGTCAATCTCACGACAGGAAATATTACCCTCGAAGATTCCAGTAAGTTTAAAAGTTTTGTCGGTGGCATGGGCTTCGGCTACAAAATTATGTATGACGAAGTACCGCCAGGCACGAAACCTTTCGATGAAGCGAATAAATTAGTCTTTGCTACCGGCCCATTAACTGGATCTGGTGCCCCCTGTAGTTCTCGCGTAAATATCACCTCACTTTCTACTTTTACCAAAGGAAATTTAGTCGTCGATGCCCATATGGGTGGCTTTTTTGCAGCGCAAATGAAATTCGCTGGATACGACGTCATTATTATCGAAGGGAAGGCGAAATCACCGGTATGGCTGAAGATTAAAGATGACAAAGTTAGCCTGGAAAAAGCCGATTTCTTATGGGGAAAAGGGACGCGCGCAACGACGGAAGAAATTTGTCGATTGACCAGTCCGGAAACCTGTGTGGCGGCTATTGGTCAGGCTGGGGAAAACCTTGTTCCTCTCTCTGGCATGTTGAATAGCCGTAACCACAGCGGCGGTGCGGGAACTGGCGCAATAATGGGTTCGAAAAACCTGAAAGCGATTGCGGTTGAAGGGACGAAAGGGGTCAACATTGCCGATCGTCAGGAGATGAAGCGTCTCAATGATTACATGATGACTGAACTTATTGGTGCGAATAACAACCATGTCGTGCCAAGTACGCCACAATCGTGGGCAGAGTATTCAGATCCCAAGTCACGCTGGACAGCACGTAAAGGGCTGTTTTGGGGCGCGGCTGAAGGTGGTCCGATTGAAACGGGTGAAATTCCGCCAGGCAATCAGAATACGGTCGGCTTTCGTACCTATAAATCCGTTTTTGACTTAGGACCGGCGGCAGAGAAATACACAGTAAAAATGAGCGGCTGCCACTCTTGCCCGATCCGTTGTATGACCCAAATGAATATTCCTCGGGTGAAAGAGTTTGGCGTGCCCAGCACAGGTGGTAACACTTGTGTAGCAAACTTTGTCCATACCACCATCTTCCCGAACGGGCCGAAAGATTTTGAAGATAAAGACGATGGTCGTGTGATTGGTAACCTGGTGGGTCTGAATTTGTTCGATGACTACGGCCTATGGTGTAACTACGGGCAGTTGCATCGCGACTTTACTTATTGTTACAGCAAAGGTGTGTTCAAGCGTGTTCTGCCAGCTGAAGAGTATGCAGAAATTCGCTGGGATCAACTGGAAGCGGGTGACGTTAACTTCATTAAAGATTTTTACTACCGTCTGGCGCATCGTGTGGGTGAGCTGAGTCACCTGGCTGATGGTTCATATGCCATCGCAGAACGCTGGAATTTGGGTGAAGAGTACTGGGGCTACGCGAAAAATAAACTCTGGTCGCCGTTTGGCTATCCGGTTCACCATGCCAATGAAGCGTCAGCGCAGGTCGGTTCCATTGTTAACTGTATGTTCAACCGTGACTGCATGACGCATACCCATATCAACTTTATTGGTTCCGGCTTGCCATTGAAACTGCAACGTGAAGTGGCGAAAGAACTTTTTGGTTCTGAAGATGCTTACGATGAAACCAAAAACTACACGCCAATCAATGACGCAAAAATTAAATATGCAAAGTGGTCGCTGTTGCGGGTCTGTTTGCATAACGCCGTCACCCTGTGCAACTGGGTCTGGCCAATGACCGTTTCGCCGCTGAAAAGCCGTAATTACCGGGGCGATCTGGCGCTTGAAGCCAAATTCTTCAAAGCGATCACCGGCGAAGAGATGACTCAGGAAAAATTAGATTTAGCTGCAGAGCGTATTTTTACGTTGCATCGTGCCTACACGGTAAAACTGATGCAAACCAAAGATATGCGTAATGAACACGATCTTATCTGTTCCTGGGTATTCGACAAGGATCCGCAGATCCCGGTCTTTACTGAAGGTACTGACAAAATGGATCGTGACGATATGCATGCTTCGCTCACGATGTTCTACAAAGAAATGGGCTGGGACCCACAGCTTGGTTGTCCAACCCGCGAAACATTGCAGCGTCTGGGGCTGGAAGATATTGCCGCCGATCTGGCAGCACACAATCTACTGCCTGCGTAAGGAATGGGTAAGATGAACCATCAGGATGAATTGCCGTTAGCGAAAGTCAGCGAAGTTGACGAGGCGAAGCGGCAATGGTTGCAGGGGATGCGTCACCCCGTTGATACGGTAACCGAACCAGAACCTGCTGAAATCCTGGCTGAGTTCATTCGCCAGCATTCTGCGGCTGGGCAGCTGGTGGCGCGCGCCGTGTTTCTCTCGCCACCCTATTTGGTTGCAGAAGAGGAACTGTCAGTTTTGCTGGAAAGCATTAAGCAGAACGGAGACTACGCGGATATCGCTTGTTTGACGGGAAGCAAGGATGATTACTATTACTCAACGCAGGCCATGAGTGAAAACTACGCGGCGATGTCTTTGCAAGTTGTGGAGCAGGACATTTGTCGCGCCATTGCACACGCCGTTCGTTTTGAGTGCCAGACGTATCCTCGTCCTTACAAAGTCGCCATGCTGATGCAAGCGCCATATTACTTCCAGGAAGCGCAGATTGAAGCCGCGATCGCCGCGATGGATGTTGCACCTGAATATGCCGATATACGGCAGGTGGAGTCATCGACGGCGGTGTTGTACTTGTTTAGCGAGCGATTTATGACCTATGGCAAGGCTTATGGCTTATGCGAATGGTTCGAGGTAGAGCAGTTTCAGAACCCCTGAAATTTCAGGGAGATGTCATGGATAGGGTGGACAGTTGCAGCCACTGCATTAGGGGATAATCAGATGTCCTTCACTCGACGCAAATTTGTTCTGGGGATGGGAACAGTAATCTTTTTTACTGGTTCTGCGTCTTCTCTGTTAGCGAACACGAGGCAAGAAAAGGAAGTTCGGTATGCCATGATTCATGACGAGTCACGGTGCAATGGCTGTAATATTTGCGCCCGCGCATGCCGTAAAACTAACCACGTCCCCGCTCAGGGAAGCCGTTTATCGATAGCACACATTCCAGTCACCGATAACGACAACGAAACGCAGTATCACTTTTTTCGCCAGTCATGTCAGCACTGCGAAGATGCTCCGTGCATCGACGTTTGCCCGACGGGGGCGTCGTGGCGTGATGAGCAGGGGATCGTGCGGGTAGAAAAATCGCAGTGCATCGGCTGCAGTTATTGCATTGGCGCTTGTCCGTACCAGGTTCGCTACCTTAACCCTGTCACTAAAGTGGCAGATAAATGTGATTTCTGCGCTGAGTCCCGACTGGCAAAAGGCTTTCCGCCCATTTGCGTCAGCGCCTGCCCGGAACACGCATTGATCTTTGGTCGCGAAGATAGCCCAGAAATTCAGGCGTGGTTGCAGCAAAATAAATACTATCAATATCAGCTACCTGGTGCCGGGAAACCGCATCTGTATCGCCGGTTCGGTCAACATTTGATTAAAAAGGAAAATGTATGAACCCGTCGCAACATGCTGAACAGTTTCAGAGCCAGTTAGCGAACTATGTGCCACAGTTCACTCCCGAATTTTGGCCGGTGTGGTTGATCATTGCCGGAGTATTGCTGGTTGGGATGTGGTTGGTGCTGGGGCTGCATGCCTTGCTTCGTGCTCGTGGCGTGAAGAAATCAGCCACCGATCATGGTGAGAAGATTTATCTTTACAGCAAAGCGGTCAGATTATGGCACTGGTCGAATGCGTTACTCTTTGTATTGTTGCTGGCCAGTGGGCTGATAAATCACTTTGCGATGGTGGGCGCAACTGCGGTTAAAAGTCTGGTTGCGGTGCATGAAGTTTGCGGATTTTTGTTACTGGCATGCTGGCTCGGCTTTGTGCTGATCAATGCCGTTGGGGATAATGGTCACCACTATCGCATTCGTCGTCAGGGGTGGCTGGAACGAGCGGCAAAACAAACGCGATTTTATTTGTTTGGCATTATGCAGGGGGAAGAACATCCTTTCCCGGCAACAACCCAGTCTAAATTTAATCCCTTACAGCAGGTCGCCTATGTTGGTGTCATGTATGGATTGCTGCCGTTGTTACTATTGACGGGGCTGCTGTGTCTCTATCCGCAAGCCGTGGGAGATGTGTTTCCTGGCGTAAGATACTGGTTATTGCAGACACATTTTGCTCTGGCATTTATAAGCCTCTTTTTTATCTTCGGTCATCTTTATCTTTGCACCACGGGGCGTACGCCACACGAAACCTTTAAAAGCATGGTCGATGGCTATCACCGGCACTAACGAATGATCATTACACAAGCAGACCTGCGAGAATGGCGTATCGGAGCGGTGATGTATCGCTGGTTCCTGCGCCATTTCCCACGCGGCGGTAGTTATGCCGATATTCATCATGCACTGATTGAGGAAGGATATACGGACTGGGCGGAGAGTCTGGTTGAGTATGCGTGGAAAAAATGGCTGGCGGATGAAAACTTCGCGCATCAGGAAGTTTCCTCTATGCAAAAACTGGCCACAGACCCCGGAGAGAGACCATTTTGCAGTCAGTTTGCCCGCAGCGACGATCATGCTCGCATCGGCTGTTGTGAGGATAACGCCAGAATCGCAACCGCTGGGTATGCCGCGCAAATTGCCAGTATGGGTTATAGCGTGCGGATTGGAAGTGTCGGCTTTAACAGTCACATTGGCAGCTCCGGTGAACGCGCACGGGTTGCTGTAACCGGTAATTCTTCGCGGATAAGCAGCGCTGGAGATAGCAGTCGGATTGCGAATACCGGAATGCGAGTACGCGTTTGTACATTGGGTGAACGGTGTCATGTCGCCAGTAATGGTGACCTGGTGCAAATCGCCAGCTTTGGCGCAAACGCCAGAATTGCCAACAGCGGCGACAATGTACACATCATTGCCAGCGGTGAAAATTCAACGGTAGTGAGCACGGGCGTGGTCGACTCAATTATTCTCGGGCCAGGAGGAAGCGCCGCACTGGCATATCATGACGGCGAAAGAGTTCGCTTCGCCGTCGCCATTGAAGGTGAAAACAATATTCGAGCCGGAGTCCGCTATCGTCTTAATGAACAGCATCAGTTTGTTGAGTGCTGATAGCTTTACCTTTAATCAAACGAAAGACGCCGACGAGCACGGGATGCAGGCTTTACGACCGCCCGAGCCATCGCCTCACCAATTTCTGCACATGCCGTAAGTCCCTGAACGAAAGGCTGGTCGTGCATCAACCAGGGCAACGCGCCGAACGCTACGCGCCCACGAATATCTTCGGGTTGCTGTAACGTATAATCTTCGCCAACATCAGGGATTTCATCCCCTGTTTTCTGTAATTGCTCGCGTAGCCCAGGGAAAGGGATATCTTTCACTTTAAGCGGACGTTGTCCGCGGGCATCAATAAAAACGTCAAACGAGTAGCTGTTGTCTTCCGTTTTCAGGACGGTGCGCGACTCATTAATTTCCATTTTGTAGTCTTCACCGAGGGCGAGAATATGAATGACTCCCGCTTCACGTAAGGCAAGTAGGCGACGAATAGACTCTGAAGGGATTGCCGCATAATTATCGATGAAAACCCGGGCAAGGCCTTTACTGAACCGTTTATGGTCGTGTTCATTCAGATGTGGAACAATTTCCTGTACGGCTTCATGCAGGCGCAGAATGACATAACGCCAGGGAACAGTATGTTTTTCTCGTTTATTGCGTTCGACTTCCTGGAGATTTTTTTCTGCCCAGTCAAATGGGTCGCGTTGTTTGCGCTCGGCAAACCAGGCTTGAGCAAAGGAATCGACATTCAGGCTCTCTAAGGCTATGCGTTGACTCCAGTCTGGATCAGCAAACTTGATTTCCTCTACTATCAATCTAAATACCCGATCCAAAAGGCCCTCTTCGCCTTTTTGAATCTCAGCATTTAATGCCTGATCGGTGACGATGTGTAAGGGCTCGTAGGGAATAGGGCAATAGAAATCGGCTTCGGGTAAAATACCCGTGCGCGACAACAACGTGATATTTAGCTTTTCACTTGCGTTATCGCGGTGAAAAACGACGTGTTGTTTATCATCTTCAATGAACGAACCATGCTGAATAGCCACTGCCATTGCCGCATCCAGTCCGCTCAAGGATGTTCCCATAATACCCACGTTACACGCATCGACCTTTGCTTCCATCAGGCCTGACCACGGGCTGGGAAAATACGTTCGGGTTGCTTCTTCTTCATCAGGCCAGACGTGACCCGTGGCGATCACCGCTAAATCAAACGTCTCGCTGGGTAAATCCTGATTTGTAGCGAGCATGACGCCAGCATTTGTAATTTGCAGATCGGTAACCTGGCATGATTCATAAACAGCCACTGCAAATTTTTGCTGTCGTGCCTGGTCTACTAGTCGTAAAAATTGATCGCGGAAATATTCGCCCAGCAGAATTCGCGGTAAAAACTGACGATCGTGCAAGGTTTCTTTTTTAACGCCATAACGCTGGAGATGGCTGTCTTCTTGCTTTTGTAGCCATTCGAGATACGTACAATAAATCGGCGGTATTTCAATACTGGCAATATTTGCCAGCATCATTTTTGAGTTTTCCTCATCACTGTATGGCATCCCGACACCGGCCTCGTCAGCCTGCTCGAAGATAGAAATAGAAAGTGGAGTTTGTTGCTGTAGAAGCGAGAATAAGGTGTAGATCCCCGTAGGCCCGGCACCCACAATAGCAATTTTTTTCATTGTTACTTACCTGTACGCATTCTTTCGAATTTAGTGTTATCAGATAAGTTTGGTTGAGATTTTTAGAATTTGAGAAATTTCAGACAGGGATGAAAAGGGCGCTAACCGCCCTTGATTAAATTCTGTCAGGCGAGTTTTGCCTGATTGATGTGACTCAGTGGCTCATTGACATCGAAAACTTTGGCGACAACTTCCTCAACGCCGAGATTTTTCAGTCGGGCAGTGTGTTTTTCCAGATAGGCAAGGGCGCTTTTTTCATCAGTGAAAAGGTAGATCCCACCGGCTTCGTGGTTCTTTTCACTTTCGGTCCATACCTTCCACAGAAAACCAGGTTCCTGATTAATCGACTCAGCAAGCGGTTTAAGCTGCTCAGCCATTGTGTCGCCAAATGGGCCATTGAAAGAAAAATGAAGTTGTAACAAAGTTGCCATAGCGATTCTCCTTCTGATAACGCATACGAAGACAGTGTAAATCTTTTAACGTATTGGATACAGAGAAGAAACAGAGGGAAAAAGGAGAAGACCAGATTAAGAAAATCTGGTGCGTCCGAGTGGACTCGAACCACCGACCCCCACCATGTCA
>OBUV01000281.1_pt1 | contig 8025 bp, 8 predicted proteins | sample 1475971 | NCBI WGS metagenome assembly OBUV01 (sample SAMEA2579962, study PRJEB22360) | human gut metagenome | biome: human gut; feature: human-associated habitat; material: faeces | place: Denmark | collected 2008/2010
TAAAATCCAGTGATTTCGAGTATCGGCGGTTCCAGAACCGCCAAGAGAGCGGCAGTGATCCATCTGACCTTCAATATGATGGGAGCGGTGATCTTCGGAGTGATTTCGTTTGTCCTGTTTTCCCTGTATCCGCTGCTGGCGGCTCACAACATCACCTCGGTGCAGATATCGATTTTCCATACGATCTTCAACCTGACGAACACGGCGCTTCTCTTCCCGTTTGCCAATCAGCTGGTGAAGCTCTCCGGTATTTTCGTTCCGGAAGATAAGAAGGAACCGGTTGCCACGGACGAAGAGTCTGAGACGATGAAGCATCTGGATGAGAGAATCTTTGAATCGCCTGCCTTTGCCCTGGAGACGGCGGCCATGGAAGTGGTCCATATGGGGCAGATCACCATGGAAAATGTCAGAAGAGCCATGGACGCGGTTTTGACAAAGAATGCGGATGAAGTCGAAGACGTGTATAAAACGGAGCAGACCATCAATAATATGGAGAAGATGCTGACGGAATATCTGGTTAAGGTCAACAATCTGTCTTTGACGGAGCGGCAGAAGCTGATCGTCAATGACTTATTCTACAGCATCAATGACATTGAACGCGTGGGAGACCATGCGGAGAATCTGGCTGAGCAGGCGGAATACATGGTACAGCATAATATCAGCTTTTCGGAAACTGGTGAGTCGGATCTTCATATTATCTGTGAGACCGCTTTTAAGTCCTTTCAGCATTCCATTGAGGCCCGCCGGAAGGGGGATATGGACGATGTCAGAAAGGTAAGCCAGTACGAGGATGAGGTGGACACGCTGGAGGAGGAGCTGAGAGAAAAGCATATTGAGCGGCTGTCTGCCGGCAAATGTGATCCTTCGGCAGGCGTGGTGTTCTTAGATCTCATCAGCAATCTGGAGCGTATTTCTGACCACGCATACAATCTTGCCGGATACGTGAAAGACGAGATGTAGAACATGTTAAAAAAGTAACAAAATCTAAAAAATGAAAAAAAGGACTTGCTATTTAATGGATTATTAGGTAGAATAAAGGGTAGTTGATTTTATTTTAACAAAATCACAGGAAATTCATTATCCTTTACAGATAGTGGGTTTGTGGTTGAAAAAGAACAATCAAATTAATTTTATTCTTAGGAGGAATTGAATTATGGCAGTAAAAGTAGCGATTAACGGTTTTGGTCGTATCGGTCGTCTTGCATTCAGACAGATGTTTGGTGCAGAAGGTTATGATGTAGTAGCTATCAACGATTTAACAGATCCGAAGATGTTAGCTCATTTATTAAAATATGACACCGCTCAGGGTGGATACACAGGACGTATCGGCGAAGGCCTTCACACAGTAGAAGCAGGAGAGGACTCCATTACTGTAGACGGCAAGACCATCAAGATTTACGCAGAAAAAGATGCTGCTAATCTTCCTTGGGGAGAAATCGGCGTAGATGTAGTATTAGAGTGTACTGGCTTCTACTGCTCCAAAGATAAATCTCAGGCACACATCAATGCCGGCGCTAAGAAGGTTGTTATCTCCGCACCAGCAGGCAACGATCTGCCAACGATCGTTTACAGCGTAAACGAGAAGACATTAACTGCAGATGATACCATCATCTCCGCAGCTTCCTGTACAACAAACTGCCTGGCTCCTATGGCTAAGGCTCTTAACGATTACGCTCCGATCCAGTCCGGTATCATGAGCACAATCCATGCTTACACAGGCGATCAGATGATCCTTGACGGACCGCACAGAAAAGGCGATTTAAGAAGAGCAAGAGCTGGCGCTGCCAACATCGTTCCGAACTCCACAGGCGCTGCAAAAGCAATCGGCCTTGTTATTCCGGAATTAAACGGCAAGTTAATCGGTTCCGCTCAGCGTGTTCCGGTTCCGACAGGTTCCACAACAATCTTAACAGCAGTTGTTAAGGGTGCTGATGTAACAAAAGAAGGCATCAATGCAGCTATGAAGGCAGCAGCTTCCGAGTCCTTCGGCTACAACGAGGATCAGATCGTATCTTCTGACGTTATCGGCATGAGATTCGGTTCTCTGTTCGATGCTACTCAGACCATGGTTTCCAAGATTGGTGATGACTTATATCAGGTACAGGTTGTTTCCTGGTATGACAATGAGAATTCCTATACAAGCCAGATGGTTCGTACAATTAAGTACTTCGCTGAATTAGGCTAATGATTTAAAGATCCATGGAGGGTCCGGTCGTTTGGACCGGACCCTTTTATCGTTAAAAAGAAGGTGCGCTCCGGCGCGGTCTTTTACGTATAGAAACAGGTTTGTATGGTGTATTCATAACCATTCTGTTATGAATACAGCGTAAAGTCAAAATATGGAAAGGAGCATGAACATATGCTTAACAAGAAAACAGTTGACGATTTAACCGGATTACAGGGAAAGAAAGTACTCGTAAGATGCGACTTTAACGTACCGTTAAAGGATGGCGTGATTCAGAACTACAACCGTATCGACGGAGCGATTCCGACCATTAAGAAATTACTTGATCAGGGCGCGAAAGTAATCCTTTGCTCCCATTTAGGAAAGCCGAAGGGTGAGCCGCTTCCGGAGATGTCCCTGGCACCGGTAGCTCCTGCTCTGAGCGAGAGACTTGGCGTAGAAGTGAAATTCGTGGATGACCCGAAGGTAACAGGACCAGAGACACAGAAGGTTGCTGCCGAATTAAAGGATGGCGAAGTATTATTACTTCAGAATACCCGTTACAGAATCGAAGAGACAAAGTACGGAAAAGATGAGAACGCAGAAGGCTATGCGAAAGAACTGGCTGATCTCTGCGACGGCATTTTCGTTAACGATGCATTCGGTACCGCTCACAGAGCCCACTGCTCCAACGTAGGCGTTACCAAATACACCACAACCAACGTAGTTGGATACTTAATGGAAAAAGAAATCAAGTTCTTAGGACAGGCTGTAGAAAATCCGGTTCGTCCGTTCGTTGCCATCTTAGGCGGAGCGAAGGTTTCCGACAAGATCAATGTAATCAACAACCTGCTTGACAAGGTAGATACCCTGATCATCGGCGGCGGCATGGCTTATACCTTCGAGAAGGCGCAGGGCGAGGAGATCGGCAATTCCTTATGTGAGGAAGATAAGCTGGATTACGCTCTGGAGATGATTAAGAAGGCTGAAGAAAAAGGCGTGAAGTTATTACTTCCGGTTGACCATGTAGAAGGCAGGGAGTTCTCCAACGATACAGAGCGCAAAGTTGTGGATGTGATCGATGCCGGCTGGTCAGGCTTTGATATCGGACCGAAGACCATCGCTCTTTACAAGGCGGCTTTAGAAGGCGCGAAGACTGTTGTATGGAACGGACCGATGGGTGTATTCGAATTCTCCAACTTTGCGGAAGGTACTCTGGAAGTATGCCGCGCTGTTGCTGACTTACAGGACGCTACCACCGTTATCGGCGGCGGGGATTCCGTGAATGCCGTGAAGAGACTTGGCTTCGCTGACAAGATGACTCATATCTCCACAGGAGGCGGCGCATCCTTAGAGTTCCTGGAAGGCAAAGAACTGCCGGGCGTAGCTGCTGCAGATAACAGGCTGTAAGCACGGAACGAGGTTTTTCGAGCCTTAGTCGAACGGAACATACAATGATTTAAAGGAGAATAAAATAAAATGGCAAGGAAAAAAATTATTGCTGGCAACTGGAAGATGAATATGACACCAACAGAGGCAGTAGAACTGGTTAACACCTTAAAGCCGCTGGTTGCGGGTGGAGATGCAGATGTAGTATTCTGTGTACCGGCTATCGATATCATTCCGGTTGTGGAAGCGGCAAAGGGAACCAACATTTTAGTTGGCGCCGAGAATATGTACTATGAGGACAAGGGCGCCTATACCGGCGAGATCTCCCCTGCCATGTTAGTAGACGCAGGCGTAAAATACGTGGTTATCGGCCATTCTGAGAGAAGAGAATACTTTGCTGAGAGTGACGAGACCGTAAACAAGAAGGTATTAAAGGCCTTTGAATACGGAATCACACCGATTATATGCTGTGGAGAGTCCTTAACTCAGAGAGAGCAGGGAATCACCATCGACTGGATCCGTCAGCAGATCAAGATTGCTTTCTTAAACGTACCGGCAGATAAGGCGGCGGCAGCAGTTATCGCTTATGAGCCGATCTGGGCCATCGGTACCGGCAAGGTCGCTACGACCGAGCAGGCGCAGGAAGTATGCGGTGCGATCCGTGCATGCATCGCTGAAATCTATGATGAAGCTACGGCAGAAGCGATCCGTATCCAGTACGGCGGTTCTGTATCCGCCGGAAGCGCTCCGGAACTGTTTGCACAGCCGGACATCGACGGCGGCTTAGTAGGCGGAGCTTCTCTGAAGCCAGACTTCGGAAAGATTGTTTGCTATAACAAATAAGTAATGAATAATACAGGATCGTGAAGAATCCTGTAATGAAAAGGGTGGAGACAGTCACTGGAGGTGGCTTCTCTGCCTTTTTCTTTCCTGAAATGTGGTGGGGGTAATGCGCAATCAGTTGACAATTCATAAGAAAACGTGAATAATGGTAATGAATATACCGATACCCGGGGGGAGAGAATGGGTAAAGAAGGAGGAAGTATGGATACAAAAGAGCCGGAACTGATGCAGAAGAGTATTGAGATCGATATGGAACGGATCCGGAAGGAACTGTGTGAACAGGAACTGCTTCCGGGAGCGTATTGTCAGGAGTATGAGATATTTAAAGTGATTTACCGGTTTATGGCGCGAAGACTGAGACGAACGAAGGAGGATTGCTATATCATCCTTATGACACTGACGGACAGGAAAGGAGAACTGCCCTGTCTTAAGAACCGGAGCGGCCAGATGGAGCTTTTAAGGGAAATGATCCAGTATTCGATCCGCTGTGGAGATGTATATACGAAATACAGCAGCTGCCAGTTCCTGATTATGGTGACGGATTTATCTGAACCGGAGGCTGATATGGTTGCGAACAGAATTACGGATGCTTTCTACCAGAAGCTTGGGGGAGATGCGGACCAGGTGCTGCTGCACCATTGCTATCCCTTAAAAGCCGCAGAAACAACGGCAGCCGGTAGTGAAGGCTGAACTGTTAGATATGACAAATATTTGTCATTCAGCAGTTGCAAGATATTCGTAAATCATGTAGAATATAGAGTTGTGAGAAGATAATTACCATTATATAGAAAAAACAAGATAAGGAGATTAAGTTATGAGCAAGAAACCAGTAGTACTTATGATACTTGATGGATACGGCCTGAATGATAACTGTGACCACAATGCAGTCTGCGAAGGCAGAACTCCGGTTATGGACCAGCTGATGAGTCAGTGCCCGTTTGTAAAGGGTAATGCCAGCGGTCTTGCCGTTGGACTCCCCGACGGACAGATGGGAAATTCCGAGGTTGGCCATTTAAATATGGGAGCCGGCCGTATCGTTTATCAGGAACTGACAAGAATTACAAAATCTATCCAGGACGGCGATTTCTTTGACGTTCCTGAGTTTTTACAGGCTGTGGAGAACTGTAAGAAGAATCATTCTGCCCTTCATTTATGGGGACTCGTCTCCGACGGAGGTGTACACAGCCACAATACCCATATCTACGGACTCTTAGAGCTTGCCAAACGTAACGGACTTGACAAGGTCTATGTACACTGCTTCCTGGATGGCCGTGACACACCGCCTGCATCAGGCAAGGGCTTTGTGGAAGAGCTGGAAGCAAAGATGAAGGAAATTGGAGTGGGAAAAGTAGCCTCCGTCATGGGCCGTTATTACGCGATGGACCGTGATAACCGCTGGGACCGCGTGGAACGCGCGTACAATGCCCTGACAAAGGGAGAGGGAAAGACTGCTGTCAGCGCTGCCGACGGGATTCAGGCTTCCTATGACGCGGAAGTAAACGACGAGTTCGTGGAGCCGTTTGTCGTAGTGGAGGATGGAAAGCCGGTTGCCGTTGTAAACGATCATGATTCTGTTATTTTCTTCAATTTCCGCCCGGACCGTGCAAGAGAGATCACAAGAGCATTCTGTGACGATGAATTTAAAGGCTTTGCAAGAGAGAAACGCATAGACTTAACGTATGTATGCTTTACCGATTACGATGATACGATCGAGAATAAGCTGGTTGCATTTAAGAAGGAATCCATTGTGAATACCTTTGGCCAGTACCTTGCGGACCATAATATGACCCAGGCGAGAATCGCCGAGACAGAGAAGTATGCCCATGTTACCTTCTTCTTCAACGGCGGAGTGGAGGAGCCGAACAAGGGAGAGGACAGAATCCTGGTTCCGTCTCCGAAGGTGGCTACCTACGATCTTCAGCCTGAGATGAGCGCACCGGCTGTCTGCGACAAGCTGGTGGAGGCGATCAAATCCGGAAAGTATGACGTTATCATCATCAATTTTGCCAACCCGGATATGGTTGGCCATACGGGAATTGAAGATGCGGCGATCAAAGCGATCGAGACGGTGGATGCCTGTGTCGGAAGAACGGTGGACGCTGTCAAGGAGACAGACGGCATCCTGTTCATCTGCGCGGACCACGGAAACGCCGAGCAGCTGGTAGATTATGAGACCGGCACACCGTTTACCGCCCATACCACAAACCCGGTTCCGTTCATTTTAGTGAACGCAGATCCGTCCTTCAAGCTGCGTGAAGGCGGCTGTCTGGCGGATATTGCACCTACGTTAATTGAGTTAATGGGCATGGAACAGCCGAAAGAGATGACTGGAAAGTCATTATTAGTGAAGTAAAATTCGGGAAATATCAGGTAAAAACGACATAAACATAAAAGAAAAGTCATGATATGATCTCAAATATAAAAAAATAGTTATGAAAAGTCGAAAAAGGCCGCATATCTGAACCTTATGAACCGGAGGGATTACCAATGGGGAGGAAGGAACCGGGGAGCGGTCTTTTGAGAACAAGGGAAAGGGGAATTGCCATGTTGGACAAAAAAGTTGCAGAACTCATTAACGTGCAGGTGAATAAGGAATTTTACTCGGCGTATCTGTATCTCGATTTTGCAAATTACTACCGCGAGGCAGAGCTGAACGGATTTGCGAACTGGTATCAGGTGCAGGCACAGGAGGAGAGAGACCATGCGATGCTGTTCATGCAGTATCTGCAGAATAACAGCGGGAAGGTGACTCTTGAGGCGATTGATAAACCGGATAAGCAGTTTGAGGATTTTGGCGGTCCGCTGAAGGCCGGACTGGAGCATGAGATCTATGTGACCGGGCTGATCCATGCGATCTATGATGCGGCGTACTCCGTAAAGGATTTCCGCACCATGCAGTTTCTCGACTGGTTTGTGAAGGAGCAGGGGGAAGAAGAGAAGAACGCCGATAATCTGGTGAAGCGGTTCGAGCTTTTTGGACACGATCCGAAGGGGCTGTATATGCTGGATTCTGAGATGGCGGCCCGCGTATACAACGCTCCGTCTCTGGTGCTGTAATGGGAAACAGCCTGCTTGACAAGTGCGCAAAAGAAATCTATACTGAATATGCAAGGGTTTCTAAACAACTCCCTTAGCACTAAAGGAAAGATGAATATGAGAAAACCACTTATTATTCAAACAGATTTTGGCACTGCGGACGGAGCTGTCTGCGCAATGTATGGAGTATCCTATGGGGTAGACCCGGAACTTCGTATTACGGATTTGACACATGAGATTCCCCAGTATGATATCTGGGAAGCATCCTACCGGCTGATACAGACGGTGAACTACTGGCCGGAAGGCTCTGTATTCGTCAGCGTCGTTGATCCGGGAGTGGGATCCACGAGGCGGAGCATCGTGGCGAAGACCACCACGGGGCAGTACATAGTGACTCCTGATAATGGGACTCTGACCCATGTGAAGCGGATGTGCGGAATCACGGAAGCGAGAGTGATCGATGAGAATGTGAACCGTCTGCCGGGATCGGGAGAGAGCTACACCTTCCATGGCCGTGATATTTACGCGTATACCGGGGCAAGACTGGCTGGCGGCGGCATCCCCTTCCAGGGGGCAGGGCCCTAACGTCGGCA
>OBUV01000284.1_pt1 | contig 7981 bp, 7 predicted proteins | sample 1475971 | NCBI WGS metagenome assembly OBUV01 (sample SAMEA2579962, study PRJEB22360) | human gut metagenome | biome: human gut; feature: human-associated habitat; material: faeces | place: Denmark | collected 2008/2010
TTCTATATGGGGTTGAATCAGGCCGCGACTATTCAGCAAAAGCTGATTGAACACGGAATGCCAGGCGAAATGCCGGTGGCAATTGTCGAAAACGGTACGGCAGTCACGCAGCGCGTGATTGACGGTACGCTCACACAGCTGGGAGAACTGGCGCAGCAAATGAACAGTCCATCGCTAATTATTATTGGTCGGGTTGTTGGCCTGCGCGATAAACTGAACTGGTTCTCCAACCATTAATTTAACCCGGGCCAGAGAATTCTGGCCTTCTTAATGACTCTTTTTATATATTCAGCAAATAAAACATAGCCCCTTAATAAATATTATCTGCTAATGGGTTATATTCACCGTTACAGCGACTTACAAAATTAAGTCATTCGCTCACTGACGCCAATTAAATATTCCTGTATCGTTCTTAACGAGCAGTCTGCTTATATTCATATAATCAATGAATATTAATTAATATATAATACATAGGGAATGTAAATGAACAAATTTATTAAAGTTGCACTGGTAGGTGCAGTACTGGCTACGTTAACTGCATGTACTGGTCATATTGAAAACCGTGATAAGAACTGCTCTTACGACTACCTGCTGCACCCGGCAATTTCTATTTCTAAAATCATTGGCGGTTGCGGTCCTACTGCACAGTAAGTCTCTGACAGAAATCGGCTAACACCGGTTTAATTGCCCGACGCCCTCTGGATTTTCCGAGGGCGTATTTGTTTCTATGTCCTTCTTGCCCCCGCCCGTAAAAATATTTTCACTTTAAATTCAATTTGATAACTACATCCATTAGCCACAGCGCGATCCTGTGCGAAATTTTGTGATCTTCCTCCACATTACATAACATCATATGTTGTTATATTCATCATGCATTGTCATGTTACCTTTTAAATGACTGCAAACTCTCCCCTACAACGTATTGGACAAGAAAAAGGTATCGCTATGGGAAGCCAGGAACTCCAACGCAAGCTCGGATTTTGGGCCGTTCTTGCAATCGCCGTCGGGACAACCGTCGGCTCCGGTATTTTTGTATCTGTGGGTGAAGTGGCAAAAGCAGCGGGCACGCCGTGGCTTACGGTGCTCGCGTTTGTCATTGGCGGGTTAATTGTGATCCCGCAAATGTGCGTCTATGCGGAACTATCCACCGCTTATCCGGAAAATGGCGCAGATTATGTTTATCTGAAAAATGCCGGAAGCCGACCGCTGGCTTTCCTCTCCGGCTGGGCCAGCTTCTGGGCCAACGATGCGCCGTCATTGTCGATTATGGCGCTGGCGATTGTCAGCAATCTTGGCTTTTTAACGCCTATCGATCCGTTGCTCGGTAAATTTATCGCCGCCGGATTAATTATCGCCTTTATGTTGCTACACCTGCGCTCCGTTGAAGGCGGCGCAGCGTTTCAGACGCTAATTACCATCGCCAAAATTATCCCGTTCACTATCGTCATTGGCCTTGGGATCTTCTGGTTTAAAGCGGAGAATTTTGCCGCCCCTACCACCACTGCGATTGGCGCAACGGGCAGCTTTATGGCGCTGCTGGCGGGGATCTCTGCCACCAGTTGGTCGTATACCGGCATGGCCTCTATCTGTTATATGACCGGCGAAATTAAAAACCCCGGAAAAACCATGCCACGAGCGCTGATTGGTTCCTGTCTGCTGGTTCTGGTGCTCTACACCCTGCTGGCGCTGGTGATTTCCGGCCTGATGCCCTTCGACAAACTCGCCAATTCTGAAACGCCGATTTCCGACGCCCTGACCTGGATCCCCGCACTCGGCAGCACCGCTGGGATCTTTGTTGCCATCACGGCGATGATCGTCATTCTTGGTTCGCTTTCCAGCTGCGTGATGTACCAGCCGCGGCTGGAATACGCGATGGCGAAAGACAACCTGTTCTTTAAATGCTTCGGCCATGTGCATCCGAAATACAACACGCCGGATGTCTCCATCATCCTGCAAGGGGCGCTGGGGATCTTCTTCATCTTCGTTTCCGATCTCACCAGCCTGCTGGGTTATTTCACCCTGGTGATGTGTTTCAAAAATACCCTCACCTTCGGCTCCATCATCTGGTGTCGTAAACGCGACGATTACAAACCGCTGTGGCGTACTCCGGCTTTCGGGCTGATGACCACCCTCGCCATTGCGTCAAGCCTCATTCTGGTCGCCTCAACCTTTGTCTGGGCACCGATTCCCGGCATTATCTGCGCCGTCATCGTTATTGCTACTGGTCTGCCTGCTTACGCCTTCTGGGCGAAGCGTAGCCGCCAGCTCAACGCTTTGTCGTAATGTTATCTGGAGAAAATAAAATGTTGGATATTGATAAAAGCACCGTGGACTTTCTGGTCACCGAAAATATGGTTCAGGAAGTGGAAAAAGTTCTCAGCCATGACGTTCCGCTGGTGCACGCCATCGTGGAAGAGATGGTGAAGCGCGACATTGATCGTATTTATTTCGTTGCCTGCGGATCGCCACTCAACGCGGCGCAAACGGCGAAACATCTGGCGGATCGCTTTTCCGATCTTCAGGTCTACGCCATTTCCGGCTGGGAGTTCTGCGATAACACCCCGTATCGCCTCGACGATCGTTGCGCAGTAATTGGCGTTTCTGACTACGGTAAAACCGAAGAGGTAATCAAAGCGCTGGAGCTGGGCCGGGCCTGCGGCGCACTCACTGCGGCGTTCACCAAACGCGCGGATAGCCCGATTACCTCGGCGGCGGAATTTAGCATTGATTATCAGGCCGACTGTATCTGGGAAATTCACCTGCTGCTCTGCTACAGCGTGGTGCTGGAGATGATCACCCGCCTCGCGCCGAACGCGGAAATCGGCAAGATCAAAAACGATCTCAAGCAGTTGCCGAATGCGCTCGGTCATCTGGTACGCACCTGGGAAGAAAAAGGCCGCCAGCTTGGTGAACTGGCCAGCCAGTGGCCGATGATTTATACCGTTGCTGCGGGTCCGCTGCGTCCGCTGGGTTACAAAGAAGGCATTGTAACGCTGATGGAATTTACCTGGACGCACGGCTGCGTGATTGAGAGCGGAGAGTTCCGCCATGGCCCGCTGGAGATTGTCGAACCGGGCGTTCCGTTCCTGTTCCTGCTCGGCAATGATGAAAGTCGCCACACCACCGAACGCGCCATTAACTTTGTTAAACAGCGTACTGACAACGTGATCGTCATCGATTACGCCGAAATTTCGCAAGGGCTGCACCCGTGGCTGGCACCGTTCCTGATGTTCGTGCCAATGGAGTGGCTCTGCTACTACCTGTCTATTTACAAAGATCACAACCCGGATGAACGCCGCTATTACGGTGGTCTGGTGGAATATTAATCCCTCTCCCGGCCCGGCAACGGGCCGGATTTACGCAAGGAGTTACCCGATGAAAACAGGTATGTTTACCTGCGGCCACCAGCGGCTGCCTATTGAACACGCATTTCGTGATGCAAGCGAGCTGGGTTACGACGGCATCGAAATTTGGGGCGGTCGCCCGCACGCGTTCGCGCCGGACTTAAAAGCGGGCGGCATCAAACAAATCAAGGCGCTGGCGCAGACGTATCAGATGCCGATTATCGGCTATACGCCAGAAACCAACGGCTATCCGTATAACATGATGCTGGGCGATGAACATATGCGTCGCGAAAGCCTCGACATGATCAAGCTGGCGATGGATATGGCAAAAGAGATGAACGCGGGTTATACGCTGATTTCCGCGGCCCACGCGGGCTATCTCACGCCACCTAATGTTATCTGGGGACGGCTGGCAGAGAACCTAAGCGAACTGTGTGAGTACGCGGAAAACATCGGCATGGATCTGATCCTCGAACCGTTAACGCCGTATGAATCGAACGTCGTGTGTAATGCTAATGATGTGCTTCATGCGCTGGCGCTGGTGCCTTCGCCACGCCTGTTCAGCATGGTCGACATTTGCGCGCCGTATGTCCAGGCGGAACCGGTGATGAGTTATTTCGACAAACTGGGCGATAAATTACGTCATCTGCATATTGTCGACAGCGACGGGGCCAGCGACACGCATTACATTCCTGGAGAAGGCAAAATGCCGCTGCGGGAACTGATGCGCGATATTATTGAGCGGGGCTATGAGGGTTACTGTACGGTGGAGCTGGTGACGATGTATATGAACGAGCCCAGACTCTATGCCCGCCAGGCGCTGGAACGCTTTCGCGCGCTGCTGCCGGAGGATGAGAGATGAAAACCCTGGCGACAATCGGCGATAACTGCGTCGATATCTACCCGCAACTGAATAAAGCGTTTTCTGGCGGTAATGCGGTCAATGTGGCGGTGTACTGCACTCGCTACGGCATACAGCCGGGATGCATTACCTGGGTGGGTGACGATGACTACGGCACAAAGCTGAAGCAGGATCTCGCCCGCATGGGCGTCGATATCAGCCATGTCCATACGAAACACGGCGTTACCGCACAAACTCAGGTGGAACTGCACGACAATGATCGCGTTTTTGGCGACTACACCGAAGGCGTGATGGCCGACTTTGCCCTGAGTGAAGAGGATTACGCCTGGCTGGCGCAGTATGACATTGTGCACGCGGCAATCTGGGGACATGCGGAAGACGCATTCCCACAGCTGCACGCTGCGGGCAAACTTACCGCTTTCGACTTCTCCGACAAGTGGGACAGCCCGCTCTGGCAGACACTGGTGCCGCATCTCGATTTTGCCTTTGCCTCCGCACCGCAAGAAGACGAAACGCTGCGTCTGAAGATGAAAGCGATTGTTGCCCGTGGCGCAGGAACAGTGATTGTCACGCTGGGTGAAAACGGCAGCATTGCCTGGGATGGCGCGCAGTTCTGGCGTCAGGCTCCTGAACCGGTGACGGTTATCGACACCATGGGTGCCGGAGATTCGTTCATTGCCGGATTCCTTTGCGGCTGGTCTGCGGGGATGACATTACCGCAGGCGATAGCGCAGGGAACGGCGTGCGCGGCGAAAACCATTCAGTACCACGGTGCCTGGTAGGTATAACGTTGGCGTGAGCATCTTCACGCCAACGTGCTGTTACTTGCCGGAAAACGACCCTATAATCCGAGTAATTCATTCTTTATTTCAGGGTCGATTATGTCAGCTACGGACCGCTACTCTCATCAACTCCTCTACGCTACCGTCCGCCAGCGACTGCTGGATGATATCGCGCAGGGGGTTTACCAGGCCGGGCAACAGATCCCTACCGAAAACGAGCTTTGTACACAATATAACGTCAGCCGCATTACCATTCGCAAAGCCATCAGCGACTTAGTGGCAGACGGCGTACTGATCCGCTGGCAGGGAAAAGGCACCTTTGTACAAAGCCAGAAAGTTGAAAACGCCCTGCTTACTGTCAGTGGTTTTACCGATTTTGGCGTCTCACAAGGCAAGGCGACGAAAGAGAAAGTGATCGAACAGGAACGGGTCAGCGCCGCGCCGTTTTGCGAAAAGCTGAACATCCCCGGAAACAGCGAAGTGTTCCATCTCTGCCGGGTGATGTATCTCGATAAAGAGCCGCTGTTTATTGATAGTTCATGGATCCCGCTGTCGCGTTATCCTGACTTTGATGAGATTTACGTCGAAGGAAGCTCCACCTATCAGTTATTTCAGGAGCGTTTTGACACGCGAGTGGTCAGCGACAAAAAGACCATCGATATCTTTGCCGCCACCCGCCCGCAGGCAAAATGGCTGAAATGCGAACTGGGCGAACCGTTGTTTCGCATCAGCAAAATCGCCTTTGATCAGAATGACAAACCGGTGCACGTCTCCGAACTCTTCTGCCGCGCCAATCGCATCACCTTAACTATTGATAATAAAAGACATTAACCGTAGGCCGGATAAGATGCGCCAGCATCGCATCCGGCGATGCTGGCGCGTTGAATTTTACATCCCGTACGTTCCCCTCACCCTAACCCTCTCCCCAAAGGGGCGAGGGGACCGTTCAGTACGGAATTTAGCTTGACGGTGCTATCCAGCATTAAATACTGGCAATACTCTCACGCAAAATCCGCAGCACCGTCTCTTCACCGCTGCGATTCGGGTTAATGCGAATCGCACAATGTTCTGATTGTGGATTCGCCTGGCGAAACGTTCCGGAAAGGCGATAAAAGAGCGGCGGGATTTCATATTTCGACTCTGCACCCACCGGGTAAGGCAAGGCACCGCGCTTTTGCGCCTCTTCCAGCACTCTGGCGGCAATCGGCTGATGAAACTCGACAATCAACACCTTCGACTGCGCATTAGCAATCACCGCGCTTTTCACTTCCGGCACCGCACCACCGTTAAGCAAAGCCAGCAACCGTTCAGATACCCCTGCCTGCACCGCGTGCATCACTGGCGCAAACACCAGACCACGCAATACTTCCAGCGCCTGTGCGCCCTGGATCTGGCTACCGCCGGAGTAAAGCGTGGCGCGAATACGGTTGATAACATCAGCATCGCCGACCACTGCACCAACACCCTCTGGCCCAAATAGCTTGAAGCAGGAAAATGTCGAGACATTCGCGCCGCATTCACAGCCGATTCGAGCCACCTTCATCACCGCATAGTTGTCATCGGTTAACGCTGGAACACCTGCCGCGCGCAACGTTGCCAGCACATCTGCCAGCACGTAGCTGTCCTGCGGCTGCTGGCGCGTATGCTACACCAGCGCCGCATCCGGTTGTTGCTCGTCGACGACCTGCTTCAGTGCCGACAGGTCATTGAAATCAACAGTAATAAGCGTCAGCCCCATCTGCTCAATAATAACCCGTGTCGTCGGGTAAACAGGCGCGTCATGCACCAGAAGACGCTGCCCCGGTTTGAGCAAAGCCGCCAGCCCGGCGCGAATCGCGCCAGTCCCCGCGCCCTGCACCAGCGCCGCAGCCTGTGCGTGAAATGCATCAGCCAGCACCTGTTCCACACGCTGGGTAACGCGCGGTTGATTCAGTCCTGGCGTTAAGCCTAAATCACCGCCAGTAAGAAACTCGCTGCCGGGGAAATGGCGACAAATGCTATCCACCAGCGCAAACTGCTTTTGCTGCGCCTCAATAATCGTCAGGCTTTGCAGAGGAAACGTCTTCATAGGTGCCTTCCTTAAGCCGGAACGAACAGGCCAAGCCAGTAAAGAACATTCAGCAGAATACCGGTGATCATTACTGCCACGACCGGTGCCGCCATTTTCTGTACCGGACGGCCCAGGGATTCGTTGAGGAAGTAAATGGCAACCGCGATAGAGAATCCGGTATAACCCGCCATCTTAATTGCTGCGAAAATCGAACCGACCAGCAGCGCCACTTCCATCAGCATATTCATGGCGTTACGGATGTTATCCGACGCATTACGCACCGACGGGTAGCGTCCCAGCCATTTGCCGATCGAACGAAGCAGCAAGACTTCCGCCGAAATAACCACTGCGCCTAATACCGCTGCAACCATCGGATTCGGCGAGAGATAGCCCACCGCATAAACAAAGGTAAAGCCCGCAACTGCATACACACCCGTTGCTAACGCGGTGGTGGCAATCAACGGCACAAACCCCAGTCCGCGCATAAATTCTGCCAGAGCCGCCTGATTAATCAGCGTTTGCGATTGTTCCGGCGTTACGCCTGCGGAATATGCTTTCTCCAGTGTGAAGATCGACACTTCACTGCCAGCAAAAATCTTCATGCTGGCAACGGCGGCAATCAATGCTCCCACGATGGCGATATAGGGTAAGTTTTTGATAATCCGTGACGTGCGTTCTTCAAACACCGAAAGCCCGCTGGCATCAATGTCATTTTCATCACGATGACGCAGGTCGTGAGTTATCGCGATCCCCAGCAGCATCACCATGCCAATAAAGATTTCGATGGATTCAGGGTTAAGATGTGGGAAATAGCGCACGACTACCACACGGGTCATCAGTACCACCACGGCGGCGATCAGACTTTGCTTCCAGCCAAACTGGTAGAAAATCGCCACCAGCGGGAACAGTGCAAAAGCTGAAACCACCGGCGAGCTTAATGCCC
>OBUV01000285.1_pt1 | contig 7934 bp, 8 predicted proteins | sample 1475971 | NCBI WGS metagenome assembly OBUV01 (sample SAMEA2579962, study PRJEB22360) | human gut metagenome | biome: human gut; feature: human-associated habitat; material: faeces | place: Denmark | collected 2008/2010
GCGCAACACAGGTGCGCGGGCCCTCCCTCTCCGATTCAAACCCCGCCGCTCCCGCATGATTTCGATGCCCTGCACCGGTTCAACGGCACGAATCAACGCTCCCGCGCCGAAGCCGTCATCCCCCGCACTGACATTGAAACAGCGATGCATGCCATAGGAGATATAGACGTATGCGCGTCCGGAAGGGCCGAACAGCGCCGCATTGCGTTCGCTTCTGCCGTGAAAGGCGTGACTTGCCGGATCGTTCTGATCGTAGGCCTCCGTCTCCACGATGCGGGCGGCCGCCATCATCGAATTCACGGATCAACAGACAGCCAAGCAATCCAATGGCCGCCTCATCGGCCGAACCGGACAATATGTCATTCGGGAAATCCCGTGACGCCATACACTTCCTCATGCAGCACCGCCTTTCCGCATGTTTTTTCGTACGCTTGTTCATACGTTTTGCATTGCCGTAGAACGGCCTCGCGTGGTGAAACAGCTTTCATGATAGGTCGGGCGCTACGATTACGCCGACCGCATGCGTAACGGTTGGATTGCCATTCGTTGGAACGCCATCCATTGGCCTGCATATAAGCTGATGGTATCAGGAATCTTCAGAATCAAGGGAGACGCATATGCGCATAAGAACGGTGACAAACATCGATTTCGGCAGTGACGACAACCTGCTGTTCCTAGGATTCCACGGTTTCGGCAACGACGAAACCGAAATGATCCGCATCATCGAAGCACTCTACGACGGCTCCGACCATGAACCGAACTACATGTCATTCCGCGGCACATACAGCAGACCGTTCATCGGCAACAATCATTGGTACCCCGACGGCTGCTCCACGGAAGAACGCCGCCGCGAATGCCATGATGTTGGCGACGCCGTCATCGAACTGCTGCGCTCGCCCGCGTACGTACGGTTCCGTAAAGTGTTGATCGGGTTTTCGCAAGGCGGCTATCTGTCGTACCGCATGGTGTTGGAACACCCCGATTCGTTTGGCGCCGCGATACTGATGAGCCCGTCGTTCAAAGGTGAAGAAGGCTCTGCACCCGTTACCGGCCGCACACGGTTTGCATTGTGTTATGGACGTGAGGATCGCACGATTCCTGCCACGGACCAGCACACCGCACGGGCCAAACTCGAGCAGACCGGCAATCTCACGTATTTCGAGTATCCCGGCATGGGCCATGGCATCTGCGATGCCGAAATCGCTGACTTGCGTAAGTGGCTGGGGTTGTGAGGGGGGTGGGTGTGAATGTGCAGTTGTGTTGTCCGTTGGGGTCACGGTGCGCGTTTGGGAGTTAGCGGTACGGCACACCTCTAACGCTTAAAAGCTGAATTCAATCTTCAAACAGCATCGTCGATGACTCGCATCCATCCCGCCGTATGTCGGACCAAATTCAACTAAGGAAAATTACGGGGAACGGATGAGCTACCGTTGACTTTCTGCTCTGTTCAATTCGACTGCTCCTCCGGCAAATACTTTGGAAACGCGTCACGGTACTGTTTCGGGGTCAATCCATAACACTCCTGAAATCGCTTGTGGAAATAACTGGGGCTTTGGAATCCCACGGCTTTCCCAACCTGAGCCACAGTGTCGTTCGTCGTGAGCAGCAGTGCCGATGCCTGACGTAGTCTGATCTCATTGATGAGAGTTCCAAGCGTTTTGCCGGTCTTGGCTTTTACGAGCCGCATCAAATATCCCGAACTATAGCCGGTTTGTTGCGCGATTTGATCAATATTGATATGCACAAAGTCGTCTTCGATATACTGCTGAATTTCTGCGATTAGTGGAGACAACATCACAGCCTGCGTGGACAGGAACTGACCGAGATAGTGCAAACACTCAAGAAACACGCCCATCACGCCGTAATCCAGCAACCTTTGCGGAGAGGATCCATATTGCGTGATGAGTCTGCTGATTGCGGATTCCAGTTGAGGGGAATCACCCGGTAGAACAAGAATGTATTTCCTCTGGCATTCAGCCTCATCAAGCCAACGTCTCACGGGCTCTTCTTCGTCGAACGCAGCCGTCCGGCATCGTTCCAGCAGTGGAGGGGCCGCCAATATATCCGTTTCCATAGGGCACTCCTCGTCATCCTGCAGAACTGGTGATATCACATGGCGCACTCCAGGACGGATGACCATGGTCCCGCCTTCACCGACGCATTCGATTTTGCCTTCCACCCAAAACATGACGTCTCCGCTGAGCACATGAGTGATTTCAACATAGTCATGGAAGTGAGGTTTTGAAGCATGATTGAGATTATGAGCCACAATACCGAACCCGTCCTCTTCATTGATATGCCCAATTGCCTGCGCGACGGTTGAAAACGATGTGAGCGTCGCCTCATGCAATGAATCTGCATATTCGATGGCCAGCCCCGTATCACTGAAGTCGACGTAACGAATAAAATCGCCAAGATTACGTTGTACCACATTTTGAATGTCTATATGAGGAAGATTCTCATATCTTTTATCAGCCATTATTCTTCTCCGATATACATCATTATTGAGCACATTGAAGTCACTGCAAAGAACAAATCCTACTTTACTTTGGATTTTGACAGCAATGTCAACGAAAAACAATGTCGTTTCTGAGGAGTTTTATTATGAGCACAAAACGGACGACCATAGGTGTTCTTGCCTTAAGCACAATCTCACTTGCCGGTATTTTCATCACTCCAATCATCGGACTAGTTGCGCAGGCATTCCCTGACGCATCGCTGAGTATCATTCAGATGATCGTTTCGGTTTCCACACTTACCGCGCTGGTGGGCGCATGGGGAACCGGAAAACTTGTTCAATTGTTATCACGCAAGACAGTTGCGATGATCGGCGCGGCAGGCATCTTGATTTTCGGTTTGCTGCCACTCATCGCACATACCAATCTGACCATAGTGATCGCACTGTCCAGCTTGATGGGTATTTGTCTCGGTTTCATCAATAACACTTTGCCGGCTTTCATCTCGGATCATTACGATATGGAAGCTCGCCAAAGCATGATGGGACGTCAGGTTGCCTTTGCAAGTATTGGCGCGATGGTCTTCATTTATGCAGCCGGAATGTTGGGAAAGATTTCCTGGTACCACGCCTACCTTGTATACGCTTTCGCAGCCGTCATTCTGCTGATCATCTGCTTCACCCTGCCGAGAGACAAAGTCAGCGACGCTAAAGGCATATCTTCGAAATTCTCCTTAGCCGAAGCGATGACCCCGAAAATCTGGATGCTGGTCATAGTAGGATTCTTCTTCCTGATTGCCAATAACGCCTATAGCAACAATCTGGCCTTACTAGTCGAGCAAAATGGTCTTGGCGATAGCGGCACCACAGGTCTAGCAACCACCATCGGTCAGCTCGGCGGCCTAATCGCAGGCCTACTCATCGGTCGTCTCGCAAAATTCGCAGCCAACCATCTAATGATGATTGGTTTCATCATTGAAGGTACGGCTCTGCTGATCATCGGCATGGCCACTTCTCTGCCAGAACTCTTCATCGGTTGCTTCCTCGCAGGAGTCGGTCTCAGCGTCTACTATGCTCAGGCTCCATTCCTCGTCACCATATTGGAAAAGCCGTACCTTATTCCATTAGGCATCGCCGCAATGACCACTGCGAATGCTCTCGGCGGCTTCGCCAGCCCTGTTCTGGTGAATGCAATCAACAGTTTGATGGGATCGACCGCATCCGGCGCAATGTATATCGGCGCAGCAATGGCCTTGATTATTGCAGTCATACTGGGCGTAACCAACTATCAGAAGCATTGCCTTGAATCCATTAGCGACCACGAAACACAGAAGTGAAGGAAACCAAATCTATGAAAACCCAACAAATCAATATCCGAGACCCTTTCATCATGCCCATTGGCGACCGATTCTACATGTATGGAACGCGTGCCAACCAAGTGTGGGGGCGGATGGATGGATTTGACTGCTACGTGAGCAACGACCTTGAACAGTGGGAAGGACCTTACGAAATATTCCATCGTTCCGAAGATTTCTGGGCGTATCGAGCGTTTTGGGCTCCCGAATGTTACCATCGCGTAGGCAAATTCTGGCTGGTCACAACGATGGCCGGATCAGACGGCCGTAAATCCGTTAACCTCCTTGTATCGGATTCCCCATTGGGACCATTCGATTATGTGCGCCGCCTAACGGACCCGAGCCAATCATGCATTGACGGCACTCTGTATAGCGAGGACGGCAGAACTTATCTCGCGTATTCGCATTCCTTGGAAGATATGCCGCAGGGAGACATGGACGCCATCGAACTGTCCGATAATCTGATGGAAAACATTGGTGAACCATTCACGCTGTTCCATGCTTCCGACGCTCCTTGGAGTACACCGGTGCCATTCGCCAAAGCGGAGTTTAACATTGATGGAGACGCGTTCTTCTCCGATGGACCATATCTGGAACGTACTGAGTCCGGCAAGCTCGTCATGCTGTGGTCCAGTTGGGCCCGAAACGGCTACTCAGTCGGATTGGCATACTCCTCGGATAACACAATTCATGGTACATGGATCCATGCCGAACAACCTGTGATCGAGCAGGGTGGGCATGGCATGGTTTTCCCAGATCAAAGCGGACGAAAATTTTATGCACTGCATGTTCAAAACGGCAACGAACCGGAGCATCCCGTATTCATAGACATCAACAACCTGCTGACGGCAAAATAATCCAACCACATCAAACCGGATGAATTACAAAGCCGGGAACAGCGCATCTCACTCCCGGCTTTCACATATTCAACAACATCACGACCAGAGTAATCAAAATGGTTGATATTCCAATCTGTGCAGAATAATAACTATCAAGCAATCGCCTGTCGCTCATCCCTGCAAAACAACGCACTTGCAAATTGTCGCCATACATGAAGTTGACAGGATGATCTAGTCCATTAATCCGACAGACACCTGAAACAAACGACTGCATACATTGCATACAAATGTATGTCTAGATCATTGATCCGACAGGCATTAAAACACCGACCGGCTTCAACGCGGTCGGTAGGGAATAGCGGCCATACACGGTGGTCTAGGTCATTGATCGATCAATGACCTAGACCTATGTAAGGATTGTGCGCAATGTTCCGCCAGTGGTCTAGGTCATTGATCTGACAGGCATCTGAAACTCTCCATCACCGGATTGTTGCTGTCCTGACGTGGTCTAGGTCATTGATCTGACAGGCATCTGAAACGCTTATATTCGACTCCGGGTGGCAGTTCGCGTGGTCTAGGTCATTGATCTGACAGGCATCTGAAACACGCAAGTATCGGACGGTTGCCGTCTCGAAGTGGTCTAGGTCATTGATCTGACAGGCATCTGAAACGACAACCTACGGTTCCTGAGCAATGAGGTTGTGGTCTAGGTCATTGATCTGACAGGCATCTGAAACTCTAAAAAAGTTTAGCCGGTTGTACACCAAGTGGTCTAGGTCATTGATCTGACAGGCATCTGAAACTCGAAAATATAGAAGGGGGTTGCGCCATGAGTGGTCTAGGTCATTGATCTGACAGGCATCTGAAACGCATGGAATTGCACCACGTCATAAATGAGTGTGGTCTAGGTCATTGATCTGACAGGCATCTGAAACTCTGCTGCGCCCACGCACGGTCACGGGTCAGTGGTCTAGGTCATTGATCTGACAGGCATCTGAAACTACACATACGCGCTTCAGCTTCATCATTCAGTGGTCTAGGTCATTGATCTGACAGGCATCTGAAACAATACAGCTTATATTGTTGTCGGCTCCGTTGTGGTCTAGGTCATTGATCTGACAGGCATCTGAAACTTGAATCTTGTCATCCCGAGACTGTCCATAGTGGTCTAGGTCATTGATCTGACAGGCATCTGAAACAAGCACTGCGAATCTTGGCGAGGACATCACGTGGTCTAGGTCATTGATCTGACAGGCATCTGAAACACATGCGCCAGCCATCGTTCGCGGTCAGTTGTGGTCTAGGTCATTGATCTGACAGGCATCTGAAACAGGTCACGTCCGTGCCACCGGACCATGCAGGTGGTCTAGGTCATTGATCTGACAGGCATCTGAAACGATAGATGAGCGACGGGTTGCCGGACGGCAGTGGTCTAGGTCATTGATCTGACAGGCATCTGAAACCCCGATTACGTCACCTTGCAGAGCCACCTCGTGGTCTAGGTCATTGATCTGACAGGCATCTGAAACTGAACTGTTGTTTTGTGTGATCTTCGAACTGTGGTCTAGGTCATTGATCTGACAGGCATCTGAAACGCGCCAGACTCCGCAGTCAACCGGAATTGAGTGGTCTAGGTCATTGATCTGACAGGCATCTGAAACAAGCGAACAAGGCATCGACATCGAACAGCTGTGGTCTAGGTCATTGATCTGACAGGCATCTGAAACATCCGAACGAGCCGAAGAGGACGGCGAGGAGTGGTCTAGGTCATTGATCTGACAGGCATCTGAAACGCAGTCGATGGGCGCCGTCTCACTGGTCTGGTGGTCTAGGTCATTGATCTGACAGGCATCTGAAACTCGTCACGAGTGTACCGCGTGCCAAGCAGAGTGGTCTAGGTCATTGATCTGACAGGCATCTGAAACCGTTCCCATCGTCCTAGCCAAGCCGAAGCAGTGGTCTAGGTCATTGATCTGACAGGCATCTGAAACTCATGGGACCATACTTCGTCAATCCACTCAGTGGTCTAGGTCATTGATCTGACAGGCATCTGAAACCTGGTAGATGGTGCCGTCCCCGCCTACGCCGTGGTCTAGGTCATTGATCTGACAGGCATCTGAAACGCGAGACAGGGGCATGCGGGCGGGAACGGGGTGGTCTAGGTCATTGATCTGACAGGCATCTGAAACTGTATACGCGGATGCTCGGCAGATCGTCCTGTGGTCTAGGTCATTGATCTGACAGGCATCTGAAACGCCGACCTCGACACCCTCAAGGCCGCCACTGTGGTCTAGGTCATTGATCTGACAGGCATCTGAAACAACGATACAAGCACTTGAGGAAACTGCTCAGTGGTCTAGGTCATTGATCTGACAGGCATCTGAAACAATCCCGAGCGACGTGCGCAAAAACTGCGGGTGGTCTAGGTCATTGATCTGACAGGCATCTGAAACTTCTAACATGAACGCAAGCATTTCAGTAGCGTGGTCTAGGTCATTGATCTGACAGGCATCTGAAACCCGTGTGTGATGTGAGCATGTCCGTGCATGGTGGTCTAGGTCATTGATCTGACAGGCATCTGAAACCGCACACATGAGTCTGAAACTACAATCGTGGTGGTCTAGGTCATTGATCTGACAGGCATCTGAAACCGCCCCTATCGGTTTCAGGCAGACTTTCCAGTGGTCTAGGTCATTGATCTGACAGGCATCTGAAACGAAGTCCTCTACGCGGCGCCTTCCGGCTTGGTGGTCTAGGTCATTGATCTGACAGGCATCTGAAACTACTCTAGCGCTTGCAAACGCAAGCGTCAAGTGGTCTAGGTCATTGATCTGACAGGCATCTGAAACGTTCATACACGTCCAGATAGTAGATGTTGGGTGGTCTAGGTCATTGATCTGACAGGCATCTGAAACGAACTTGGCCGCTTCGGACGGTATGGCCGTGTGGTCTAGGTCATTGATCTGACAGGCATCTGAAACGAAGTCCTCGAGGCGCCTACGTCCGGCTTGGTGGTCTAGGTCATTGATCTGACAGGCATCTGAAACGGTGATAAGGCCAAGGAACACGTTCGGAGTGTGGTCTAGGTCATTGATCTGACAGGCATCTGAAACCAACCGCACATGCCGGTGCACGAACCGGCGGTGGTCTAGGTCATTGATCTGACAGGCATCTGAAACTTTAATCCATTCCTCGTTGGAAACGTCGTTGTGGTCTAGGTCATTGATCTGACAGGCATCTGAAACTCCATGCCGCCCTCATGTTCGATGGTCACAGTGGTCTAGG
>OBUV01000287.1_pt1 | contig 7849 bp, 12 predicted proteins | sample 1475971 | NCBI WGS metagenome assembly OBUV01 (sample SAMEA2579962, study PRJEB22360) | human gut metagenome | biome: human gut; feature: human-associated habitat; material: faeces | place: Denmark | collected 2008/2010
AGGACTATTTATATGATCTAAAGGTGAGTTTAAAAATGCAGATGACTAAAGGCAGTTACAGTAAAAAAGATATTAGAAAATTGAAAAAAATATATGATTATATTGCAGAACTGTAAATTATGTATAATTTCTAATATTATGTGGGAAACTATTTAAAATTCAAAGAGATGTAATATTAAAAGTTAAATTTTGGAAGGAGAAGCTAGAAAGCAATTTAGAAAGTGGGATAATGTGAAGTATATTGCAGAAAGTACGACTAAAAGAATGATATCCAAAGATTCATATAGAAATAAAAATTGGGGAATGGAAATAAATACAAATAATAGATTAAATCCCAAAGATGGTATAGGTATTAGATAATTCTTTAAACAGATTGATGATTACAGATAATAGATCTAGTGAAATGGTAAGTACTGTAGAATTCTTGATTGTGATAATTATATTTTTTCAATTGCTACAGTAGAATTGTTTTGAATATTGATTTCGCAATATTTAAATTAAACAGGGAACTGATTGCTATGGGAGAAATGAAGGAAATGGGATCAAAATGAAATAGAATAAAATTACATATCTCAATTACTTTGCAAGGATATTATGGAAAGAATTGGCGGTAATAAAATATATGATAAAAAATGGTATAAACAGTAAAAAAATAGATATACTTGATATTGAATAGATTAAATGTTATAATCTATCTGTAAATCGGGCATTGTTATATCACAATGCAAACAAAAAGGTAAGGAATGCACTCCTTACCTTTTCTGGTTTTTACAGTGAACTTAACACTAGGCTAGTTATCGTTATAAATATTTGTCTAACCATTTGCATATGTAATAAACTATTACACCTGCCATGACAGAAATAATCAAATCGGACATTATTATACCACCTCCTCTTCAAACAGGAGGGACGATAACAAACGTATTATATCAAATAAAATTTTGTCTAACAATTTATTATTGAGAAATATTTTGATTAAAAATAGAGTTGTACTCTATAAACTGATATATGAGTATTTAAAAAATGTTTAAATTATCAAGCAGTGGTATAATTAATATCGTTATTTTTTTAATTTTTTATTTATTTTTATGTTTTCAGGTGATATACTTAAACAGTCGAAACAACTAAATAAAAAATCCTGTTTCACTACCAATGAAACAGGATTGAGCATAGTCATTTAGCACTTAACTATGACACATATGATAATAAATCATATAATATATAAATATGGTTTGTTTATATAGAAATTTACCATATTGGAAAGATAAAATCTAGTAGTTATATGCTTAAATGACTGTGAAATCAAGTATAAAGTATATAACTTTATTTTGTATGATTTATCTTCTTATTTTATTTTTTTAGATTATTTAATAAAAATGGGGCGGTCGATGGGAATTAACTTCAACAAAAACCACCTCATTTGTTACATTACATTGAATATAATGTTTATTTATTGATATTTAACTTAATTTAAGTATATCTCAATATTAGAAGAAAATCAATACTTTTTAAAAATTTTTTCTACTATTTTTAAGGTAGTTTCATCTTCCACCAAATCAATAGGTTTACAAGATAGTGCATTTAACAATTTACAAAAACGAGCAAATGATAAAGATTCTACAGGCTTTATTTTCTGTTCAATATGACCGATCATTGACATACTCACACCACTTAAGTCAGATAATTTTTGTTGACTTAACCCTCGACTTTTTCTAACAGTAGCTAATTTAGAATCTTTATTAGCGTACAAAGGCTTTGTTGGAGTTCCTTTTCTTGACAAAAAAATCACCTCACTTCATTAATTACATAACTTTATTTATATACTCATATATAGCCATTATTGAATTATTTTCATCACTATTATACACGCCTTTAGTTATTTCTTGCAACAACATCTTTTGTAAATTATCTTTTAATGTTTTAAAAGAATTTGTTATTATATTCCTTTGTATTTCATCTTCTATTCTATCAGATAAATCTTTTTTCGCTTTTGAATTACTATGTAAATAAATTTCTGTTGTTTCCATATTGTCATGTCCCAATCTCTTCGAAACATTATAAATATCATTAGTTAATTCCAGTAACATTGTAGCATGACTATGTCTAAAACCATGTAAATTCATATCACTTGCTTTTGATTTTTCTTTATATCTTTTAAATCGTCTATCTAAAGTACTAAAACTAATCATTTTAATACCACCAAATACAAAATGATTTTTTATATTATAATTATATTTTATTTTTTCACTTATATAATAATTTAATAATTCTTTTTTCAACGTTTCATGTATATAAATTGTCCGATAAGATTTTTTTGTTTTTGGTGACTTAACAATTTGTCCTCTGCCAACAATTTTAGAAGCACTGCTATCAATAGTTAAAGTACTTTCAATTAAATCTATATTCTCCCAACGAAGTTACAATACTTCACCTTTTCTTAACCCACAAAAATATAAGATATTAAATAAATTTTTATACATATCATCATCAACATAAGAAATAAAATTATTGAATTCATTCAAATTCCATATAATTTGTTTAGAAATAAAGTTATCTTTATCAACTACATCTCTAATTGCTTCTAATCCTCTACATTCTTCTGTATTAAAACGAACATAATTCATTAAAATAGCATACTTCATTAATCTCTTTAAAAGTTTAACAAGTATATTTATATAACTAATACTGTATTTTTTATTATCATTATTTTTATCTTTACCATCTAACAACATTTTTTGAAATTTTTTTATTTCAATATATGTTATTTGTTCTAATTTCATTTCACCAAAAATATTTTTAATATGTGAATTATATCTATACTTAATTGAATCAATAGTAGTATCCTGATGTGTTAAATCTATATCATCTAAATATTTTTCAAACAAATCATTTAAAAGCATTTAATTTTTACTTTTTTGCAATTTAGTATAGTCATTAAGTAATACTATATAATTACATTCACAGTTAATTATTTTTAGTAATAAAGTTTCTTCTTCATCAAAATAATCTCTATCATTAAGTTTATTTTCTATTTTAATCATAAGTTTAAATAACCCTTCTAAATCTTCTATAAACAAAACCACCTTTCTAAACAAAAAAGTGCAATTCAATAATATTATTGATCCAAAAATCAATTTTTGTTATTTGAATTACACTTATTTTCTATTGATTGATTACTAAAAAAATCATAATAATCATTTTCTAAAACATAATTACAATAATCAGCTAAATCAACCATTGTAAAACCATCTTCTTTAAATAACCCATTTACATATTCAACATCTTCATTTTCAGGTTTACGAGAATCATCATTTGAATACACAAAATATTCACCTAACTCTGTTAAATAATAAAATGCTTCATTAGTTTCATATTCGTTCATAATCATGTCAGTTACAATTTTTTCATTTTCATCATAAAAAATAGATATTGTGTATCTTTTGCATGTAGGTTTATAAATATCTTTTTTTAGACCAAATGAATTACTTACATTATGATATAGAAATACTTCACTATTTTCTATGGTTTTAATTACATCTTTTATATCACGATGTTTAACTTCATTTTTATTAGAACATGCACAAATACCGATTAAAAAAATAAAACATAAAAACAATTTTAATTTTCTTTCCATTTTCTTTTTTCCCCTCCAATATATAAATTATTTTCCTATAAAAAAATAAAGTTGTCAAAAAAAGTAAAAAAAACAACATTATTCGTTGTTTTGCATTTTTCTCATTACTTTATAAAACTCTTCTTTTTCTTCATCAGACATTAAATCAGTAGCTGCATAAACCTCAACATACTCACCGCTCCTGATAATCTTATACTTTGAACCGCTAGCAAGCAATTCTTCTTCAACATCTTCAACAGTTGCTTCTACTTCTTTAGATTCCTCATCATTATAATATTCATTTCTCATTTTCAATACCTCACCTTATCAATTTTTTTATTAGAAAAATATTTTTTCTTATGATCTGAATTATATTCATTTATCAATCCGCATAATAAATCTGCTATATAATAACTGCCATTTAATATGTCAACTTTAACTGTACCATTAACCCACCAAATCATATCTTTAACCTCATCAGCTTTAAAATTATTCTATCACAAAAATCATCAAAAACAAAAAAAGCTATTTTATCTTTTTCACTATACTTGTTAATATTAGAATTAATTAATTTTCTTACTCTTTTTTTCTAGAACGATATAATAATGATTTACTTCTCATTTATAATCAATCTCTCTATTTCTCTATTTTTAAATTTAACATATGTTACCTTGCCTACATATTCAGCTTCAAAAGTATCACTGAATACAATTTCACGTTTTAGTTTATCATAAAGTTCTAAAACATCTTTAAAATCACTGCTTAAAAATTCAATGGACTTAATCAAATTCTTACTAGGAAAATATGTTCTTTTTCCATGTAAATTTAATATATCATCATCAACTAGATAATTTACCAAATAACCGGCAGGATCTTTATAATCACGTATTTTTCTAATATCAATAATTCCATTACCCCATATTTCTTGCAAAGTTTTTTTAGGAATATAAGGTAAATTAAAAAGCAACGTATGAAAATGTATATCATTCGTTGCTTTGGTCTTATCTTCAAGTCGTGAACCGTCCTGAATTTCCATAACTGCAATATAAGCAAACTGTTTACCAAAACTATATCGCAATCTTTGAATAAAAGTTTTAAAAAGCCTAACTGCTTCATTTCTATCTTTTAAATCAGGACATGTTAATGTCAAGAATTTATCCAATTCCTGATACTGTCCAAGATTACTGTTAATCAATCTTCTTAATCTTATTTTTGACCTTCTAACATTTTTTTTATTTTTCTTTTTTTCTTTTTTTATTTTTTTATTAATTCTTTTTCTTTATCAGTTAATAATAAGTCATTTTTTATCTGTTCATCTTCTAAAATATCTATTTTTTCTAGTTCATTTTCTACTTCTACATCTTTTGTTTCTTCAACCCAAGAATCTAATAGTTTTTTCAAACTGTCATCTTTTCGTGACATTGTCCTATCATGATAGATATACAATTCAGTATATCCGCCACTTTTAATAATTTTGTAATTGTAATCGATTGTTGGTTGTTTTATCATTTTTCGTCTTAAGTTGCACTATTAATAAATGTAAGTAATAGGTAAGAGCCAACTGCGTCAGCTCTTACCTATTTGTGCAACCGTGCCAGTGCTAAGGTGCAAGCACCACGCACGCACGGAGTATTTCAGGTAGAACCGCTTGCGGTTCTACTATTTCAATGATAAAGGCAATTTACTGCCAATCTTGAACAGATACTATCAACTACATTACAAATATAAAAATGTTTATTACTGATTTTCATTTTCATTCACTCCATATCATAAAATAAGCAGTAGGGGACTGTATCTTTAAAATTCCTCTTTTTACTTCGTAAAAAACCAAAAATTAAACTTCCCCTAATTCCCCTACGTTTAATTTTTTTAGGAATTTTAAAGATTTCCTTTATTTTGGCTTAAATTTGTGTTTTAAGCGATTATTTATATTTCTGATATAAAATAATCGTATTTTGCTAAAAAAGGCTCTTAAAATCAAAAAATGTAAGATAACAAGACGTTTACGTTCTTTTGGCTAAGAAATATTTTATTTTTAACAATTCCATAAAAAAAGAAAGGTTGATATCCTTTCTTTTTTTGCTACAATTTAATTTTATTATCGATCAAATGATTTATCATATTTATCGTCTGTCAACATATTTCCAGATTCTTCAGCAAAATTTTCTAAAATCTTATCCCAATCACCAGAAATATAATATTTTTTATTCTTTTCAATAAATTCACGTGTTATATCATTTCCATCTTGATCCAGTATTTGAACTCCATATCTATCTGCAATAAATGCATATTCCAAATATTGCCTTCCCAAAGGATACGACTGTTTTTCATTAGCAACAGTAAATAATTTTATTATTAAAATCAGTGACAGTATTTGTGTTACGATCAGAAAAAATATAATTTTATTTTTATTAGATTTTAAATCAATTTTTTTCAGTTTCATAATTTCAGTTTTTAAGAAGGTGTAAATGTTAATTTATAGCTTATACTCTCTCTATCGTAATAAATTCCTGCACCACTGTTATTTCCATACTGTTCATCATATACACGGATACTGAAGCCTGAATATGTTACTTTTCTTGAATTGCTCGATACGGTTTTATTATATTTTAACTGTATATCTTTTACATTGCCTGAAGTCAACGAACCTTTATAAATAGAAGGTGTTCCTGTACTTGTGAATTTTCCGATTGAATCATTAAAGAAACATGTTGCGCGTATATAACCACCAAATTCATTCGCAGTAGGACGACCATCGTATTTTAAAATCTTATAAATATGAGGTGTTTGCTTTGTTATCCCTACTGAAGCCCTGGTAGATATATTTTCTATTTTATCAATTACAACAAGAGTATAGCCACCGTAAGCAAATTCATTTATTACCTCTTGTCGATCCTTATTTGCATTGTTTAACACAAATTCTTCAGTAATATTTTTGTATGAAGAATCAAAAATATTAATATTTTCTGCATCTCCCGAAAAAACTATATTGAGATAGTTATTAATATTTGGGTAATTTTCAATACTAGTATCATAAAATTCTTTTGGTACTGTACTTTTATTATAAGCGCTAACACTTATTTGCAAATTAATGACTAATAATATCGCCACTAAAACACATAAAAAATTTTTTTTCATATTTTTTGTCTCCTTCGGATAGATAGAGTACGTAACTATAATTCAACTCCTCTCCTATACAATATTTATCTTTATGTGTATAATATATCAAAAAAAATTAAGATGGTAAAATAATATTATAATTAATAATTATTATAAAAAAAGAAACTTTAAAAAATTTTAACGTTTAATAATTTTGGTATATAAAATACTATATTTCGCTACAACACCTATCAAAAATCTAAATTTAAGTATTAAAAAAAGGAATTGATATAATTCTCGACTCCTTTTTAAATAACTTTGTTTTTATCTCTTATAAACATCTTTACGATGACCAACTGATAAAGCAAAAATAACAAGTTTATTATCTTCAATCTCACATATTAAACGATAATCACCAATTCTATACCGCCATTGTCCGCTACGATTAGCACTTAAAGCCTTGCCGTGTACTCTAGGGTCATCACAACCATCAAGATTATTCTCAATCCAATTTATCAATAAAAGTTTAGTATATTTATCCATCTTCTTTAACTGTTTTAAAACAGTTTTTGAAAAAACAACTTTATATCTCATAACCCTAGCTCTTTCTTTACATCGTCCATAGAATAAGTAACTGGATCTTTTAAATATTCTTTATATGCAGATTCAGCAATATTAATATCATATTCATCTTCAATTTTTTCCAACAATGCTCTTTTTAATGCTTCGGTTAAACTAATTCCATGCAATTTAGCATAACTCTTAAAAAGACTTTCTTCTTCCTGACTTAATCTCATTGAAAAGCTCATACATATCACCTCTCTTTGTAATACATTGTATTACATTTTGCTAAAAAAATCAATATTTACTGCTATATTTCAATACTTTTTACATATGGAACACTTATTATATACTGTTTTCCTCCAACCCTTGCATAGCCCTGACCGATTTTCATATTATTTTCAAAATCATCAGCAGAATCAAACATCATTCTGTATATTTCATTACCGTTTGGTCCAAGTACTACACGCAAAAGAAAGTTGTTTCTTATCTCACCGCTTAAAAAAGTTGTATCAGGTCTTTGCATTAATAAAATAAGTATCATTCCTACTGCACGTCCTAAACGTGCTATATTGC
>OBUV01000293.1_pt1 | contig 7514 bp, 6 predicted proteins | sample 1475971 | NCBI WGS metagenome assembly OBUV01 (sample SAMEA2579962, study PRJEB22360) | human gut metagenome | biome: human gut; feature: human-associated habitat; material: faeces | place: Denmark | collected 2008/2010
TGAATGACGGCGACGACCTGATTCTTGCGATTGCGACTCCGGCTGCACAGGCTGTTGCCGGTGCGACGACGGATATTCCGGTTCTGATTACTGCGGTAACGGATCCTGCGGAATCTGATCTGGTTGCAAGCAACGACGTTCCCGGCGGTAATGTCAGCGGTACTTCTGACTTAACTCCGGTAAAGGAGCAGATCGATTTATTAAAGCAGATTCTTCCGGATGCACAGACGGTTGGCGTCCTTTACTGTTCAGCGGAATCCAACTCTGAGATCCAGGCCAAGATGGCCAGAGAAGCGATCGAAGCGAAGGGAATGAAAGCGGTTGACTACACGGTTTCGAATTCCAACGAGCTTCAGACGGTTGTTACTTCCATGGTAGGTAATGTGGATGCGATCTACGCTCCGACAGACAACACCATTGCAGCTGGCATGGCGACTGTCGGCATGGTAGCGATTGATAACGGAATTCCGGTTATCTGCGGGGAAGAAGGCATGGTGGACGCCGGCGGATTGGCTACATATGGAATTGACTACTTCCAGCTGGGATACTTGACCGGCCAGCAGGCTGTCAGAATTCTGACAGAGGGAGCTGATATCTCTCAGATGCCGATCGAATATCTGCCGGCAGATAAGTGCAATCTGACTGTCAACGAAGATACGGCGGCGGCGCTTAACATCGACGTATCCGGTCTCAAATAAGAGAATATTTTTAAGCAGGCAGATGCCAGCGGCGGCAGGCATCTGTCTGTTTCTACATAAATGCTTTACATAAAGAATGCGGGAGTGTATTCTTTATGTAAGGCATTTATGAGCGTTATCATGAGCGCTTAAGACTGATTATGCCGGAAAGATAAAGATGCGGAGGAATGGTTGAATGAACGGTTTACTGGTATCCCTTCAGGACGCGGTAGTGCAGGGAGTTTTATGGGGAATTATGGTACTGGGGGTTTACATTACTTACAAGCTTTTGGATATCGCCGATTTAACGGTGGATGGAAGCTTTGCCCTGGGCGGCTGTGTCTGTGCCGTTATGGTGTTAAACAAAGGGGTGGATCCCTGGATCGCCCTGATTATAGCGGCAGCAGCCGGTATGGGGGGGGGGGGGGGGGGCCAAAGAACCAGCCGGTATGGCGGCAGGAGCGGTGACGGGATTCTTACATACGGTGTTTGAGATACCTGCGATTCTTGCAGGAATTCTGACGCAGATCGGGCTGTGGTCCATCAATCTGCGGATCATGGGCGGCAAGAGCAATGTGCCGCTGTTAAAGACCGATACGATCTTCTCCAAAATTATAGGCTGGACAGGAATCAACAAACAGCTTGCGTCCCTTCTGCTGGGAATTGGAGTCGCTGTATTGATGATCGCTTTTCTGTACTGGTTCTTTGGTACGGAGATCGGAAGCGCCATGCGGGCTACCGGCAATAATGAAGCGATGATCCGGGCCCAGGGGGTGAACACGAACTGGACCAAGCTGCTGGCGCTGACCATCAGCAACGGCCTCGTAGGCTTATCCGGCGCTCTTGTATGCCAGAGCCAGAAGTACGCGGACATCGGCATGGGAACCGGCGCGATCGTGATCGGTCTGGCCGCCATTGTCATCGGTGATGTATTGATGGGACGGCTTCGTTCCTTTGGCAGCAAGCTGACCTCGGCTGTCGTAGGTTCTGTCATTTACTTTGTAATCCGCGCAGTGGTACTGAGAATGGGCATGAATGCCAACGATATGAAGCTGCTTTCCGCAGTGATCGTTGCAGTTGCTCTCTGTGTTCCTGTCGTGGTAAGAAAATGGCGTCTTAAAAAAGCTTACACGGAAGGGGGAGAATAAGCATGCTGGAAATTAAAAATGTCCGAAAGACTTTTAACAAGAATACAATCAATGAGAAAAAAGCGTTAAACGGAATTAACCTGCATCTGGATGAGGGAGATTTTGTAACGGTTATCGGCGGCAACGGCGCTGGAAAATCCACGATGCTCAACATGATTGCAGGTGTCTATCCCATCGACTCCGGAAAGATTGAGATCGACGGAGTCAATATTTCCAGGGAACCGGAATATAAACGTGCCCGCTACATCGGCAGAGTCTTCCAGGACCCTATGATGGGCACGGCTGCGGGGATGGAGATTCAGGAAAATATGGCTCTCGCATTCCGGCGCGGCCAGAGGCGCGGTCTGGGCTGGGGGATCAAGGCCAATGAAAAGGACTTCTACCACGATGCATTGATGAAGCTGGGGCTGGGGCTGCAGACCCGTATGACGAATAAGGTGGGCCTTTTATCCGGCGGCCAGAGGCAGGCGCTGACGCTCCTGATGGCGACGCTTCAGAAACCGAAGCTGCTTCTTCTGGATGAACATACCGCGGCACTGGATCCGAAGACGGCTAAAAAGGTATTGGAGATCACGCAGGAGATCGTGGAGGAGCAGAACTTAACGACCTTAATGATTACACACAACATGAAAGATGCCATCTCCATTGGTAACCGCCTTGTCATGATGCATGAAGGCAGGATTATCTATGACGTGTCCGGAGACGAGAAGAAAAAGCTGGAGGTAGATGACCTCTTAAAGAAATTCGAAGAAGCAAGCGGTGAGGAGTTTGCCAACGACCGTATGATTCTGGCGAAGTAGCAGCTATCAGTGTGGCTGCCAAAATGAGGCGGCAGGAATTGACCGGAACAGTCCGGCTGGATTCTGCCGCTTTTTTGCTGCTGCGGTGCAAGTGGGACACTGCCGCTGTAAATGCGGTTCTGCACCGGGTACATCTGATTATGTTACATAATTGTTACATAATCTTAATAATTATTTATTCTTTCTATATCGCAATTACCGACAAATTATGCTATACTTATGCGGATAGGCTCGTAGTCTGACTTGACAGTTTTAAAAGCCAAAAACGATGATGGAGTGAATATTACAGAATGGAAAACAAAAGCGATAAAAGTGAAAAAAAAGATTACGTTGTTCGTTTGAACAAGGCCAGAAAAAAACGTAATAAAAATGATTACGAAAGATATCTCATTCTGGCGGCGATTGCGATCGTGGTGGTGGTAATCATCATATTTGCCGGGAAGGCCATAGCGAAGCGCGTCTCGGCAGGGGCGGAAAAGACTGCAGCGACAGAAGAGACAGGAAGTCAGGGGGAAGAGTCTGACCAGCTGACGATTGATGCCAAGGAAGCAGAGGAGTCTGAGGCCGAAGCACAGGCAAAGAAGACAGAGGAAGAAAAAAAGGCCGTCGTCGATTCTTACCAGAATCTTGGAATTGTGCAGGTGTCCGGATATCTGAATGTGAGAAAAGAACCGAACACATCGGCGGACATCGTGGGCAAGCTGATGGGAGACAGTGCCTGCGAAATTTTAGACAGTACCCAGGAGGGATGGTACAAGATCTCCTCCGGCGGTATCGAAGGATACATTGATTCCCAGTATGTCCTGACAGGTGACGAAGCGAAGACGAAGGCTTATGACCTTGTTTCACTGCGCGCGATCGTGCAGGTAGATAATTTAAATATCAGAAAAGAGGCCAATACCACATCAGATGTTGTGGGTCAGGGGCTGTTAAACGAGCGGTATGAGGTGATCGATCAGTTGGATGGCTGGGTACAGATTCCCTCCGGTTATATGTCGGCTGATTACGTGAAGCTGGAGTATGCGTTAAATGAGGCCAGAAAACTGGATTTGAAGGCCATGATTTTTAACATGTACAAAAACATAGGAATTTCGGATGTGGACAACTATCTCAACGTGAGAGAAGAGCCCAGCGAGAATGGCAAGATTATCGCCAAGATGCCCAGCAAGGCGGCCGGCAATATTCTTGAGACTACGGACAACGGCTGGTACAAGATCCAGTCTGGCAAGATCACCGGTTACGTAAAATCGGATTACATTCTGACTGGTCAGCCGGCGAAGGATGAGGCGCTGAAGGTTGCAGAACTGATGGCGATTGTGAACACGGATATGCTGAATGCCCGTTCCGAACCGTCTACGGATTCCAAGATATGGACCCAGATTTCCAATAATGAGAAATATCCGGTGTTAAAGCAGATTGACGGCTGGGTGGAGATTGAGCTGGAGGAGGACAGCAACGCTTACGTTGCTTCTGATTACGTGGATGTTCGATATGCGCTTCCTGAAGCAATTAAGTTTTCACCGCTGGAGGAAAAGGCGAATGCTGCCGCTTCTCTCAGAACCCAGATTGTTAATTATGCTCTCCAGTTTTTGGGAAATCCCTATGTATGGGGCGGCACCAGCTTAACAAAAGGAGCAGACTGTTCCGGATTTACCCTTTCCGTATTCGGCCATTTTGGAATCAGCCTTCCCCATTATTCAGGATCACAGGCGAATATGGGAAAAGCAGTGAAATCCAGTGAGATGCGGCCGGGCGATCTGGTGTTCTATGCAAACAGTAAAGGTACTATCAATCATGTTGGAATCTACATCGGAAATGGACAGATTGTTAACGCGGCCAGCCGAAGAAGCGGCATCAAGATCTCTACTTGGAATTACAGAACTCCGGTGAGAATCAGGAATATACTCGGAGATTAAACTGCAATTAAAGTTTTAAAAACAAGAGGAAAAAATCTGGACATATACCGCTGAACGTTGTATAATATACCTGCAAAGAAGATAACTTGGACTGGAGGCGATTACATGTCAGATGAAATGATGTTAATTTTGGAAAAACTGGATACCATGAATTACAGCCTTGCGGGAATTGAAGGTAAGGTGGACAATACTCATGAACACCTTTTAAGACTGGAAGAGAGCACGAATGAGCGTTTCATGAAGATGGAAGATCGTTTTGCGGGATTGGAAGATCGTTTTGCGGGATTGGAAGATCGCTTTGTGGGATTGGAAGATCGTTTTGTAGGATTGGAAGATCGCTTTGTGGGATTAGAAGATCGTTTTGCAGGATTGGAAGGCCGTTTCGTAGGATTGGAAGATCGCTTTGTGGGATTGGAAGGCCGTTTCGTGGGATTAGAAGATCGTTTTACACAGTCAGAAGCAGCAACAGATCTGCGTTTTAACCGTGTAGAACAGACGTTGGAATCAATGGGGCTGATGCTGGAGAACGAAATAAGTAAAAAAATTGATGCTAATGGCGAAGGTCACGATTATCTGAAACGAAATCTGGATGACGCGCTCAGGGTTGAGAAGGATAAGGAGTGGATGGAGCTTAATATCTTGAATCTTAGAATGGATGTCAGGAAAATCAAAGACAAACTTGCTATGGCTTAGCAGACAGATGTTGTCCGGAATACAAAATAAAAGGGGCTGTGAAAAAAGTCCTCTAAAGTAAAAAAGAACGCTTTCAGATATGAAACCTGGAGGTGTTCTTCTTTTTGTGGTAAAATTAAGCTACTATGAATAATAATACCGAAAAATATTATAACAAATAGATAAGTATCTTAAGCCAGAATCCTTACACAAGATGGGACGGCCAGGATATAATCGAGTCAGCATACGAAAGACGATCCTGTTCGGCTTTATGGACACAGGATACGTTTCCCTGTGGGAATTAGAAGACCGGTGCAAAGTTAACCTTCGTTATATGTATCTTGATGGATCAGAAGACACAAAATGGAAGGGCTGTGAAAAAATGGAATTAGATCAACTCCATTTTTTCACAGCCCCTATATCTTCTTTATTGGTGGCGGTTTCTGTTATAGTTAATCAGACAACCGGCTTTTACAATCTCTTTTTCCTCATCCGTCATCTCGGCTATGTGAAGGTTGATCTCGTGGATGGGATTGCCTTCCTCATTTTTGATGACATAAGCAGGAATGTGCTGCATGTCGCCCTCTAAGGCTTTCCGTACACCTGGAATATAGATGAAATCACCGATCTCAAAGGAAGGCTCTTCATCTAACAGGAACGGAAGCATGCCCCAGTTGATGACATTGGAGCGGTAACGCTTGGTAGCGTATTCGTTTGCGATATTGGCAAGACCGCCGAGAACTCTCTGGCAGCTGGCAGCCTGCTCGCGCGCGGAACCGTCGCCTGGTTTGACTGCGTAGATCATACTGCCGATCTCCGTCTCTCTGGCTCTCAATTCGGGCTGGTCTAAGTAAATGCGAAGCGCTTTGAACGCGGCTTCCATCTCTGGATCCGGTTTTAACGGGCATGCGCCGGTTTTGCGGATTTCTTCCAGCTCATTGACCTTTTTGGAACGTCCGACATACTCCGGATCACGTCTGGAAAGCGTAAATTCTGCCAGACCCAGCGGATTGGAGCGGTAGGAGGAGGTTTCACCGGAAGGAATCAGTTCATCCGTTGTGGTGACAGGGTCCATGATCTTGGAGCAGACTCTCAGGATAATATTATCGGTCAGGGCGCTCATGGACGGCCAGTCTTTGATATTCGGGCCATAGATCAGCTCCGCATCCGGGTCGGCCTTTCCATATCCCTGGTAAACTCTTCTCTCATAGGAAGTGCTGTCAAATTCATAAGCCGGTACTTCATAATCGTCGACAATTGCCTCAGCAGATGTGAGGATACCGCCGTTTGCAGCGGTGGCAGCGATCGAGCGGGCATCCATCAGGGCAACACTGGAAATCTGGCCATTACCCGGCTTGGAACCTTCACGGTTCGGGAAGTTCCTTGTGGTGTGGCGAATACTCAGCGTGTTGTTTGCCGGTGTGTCGCCGGCACCGAAGCACGGTCCGCAGAAAGCTGTCCGGATGGTAGCACCGGCCGCCATCAGTTCGGTAACGGCTCCTTTCTTCACCAGATCCATATATACCGGCTGTGAGGACGGATATACAGACAGATTAAAGATATCGTTTCCGCAGTTTCTGCCGGACAGGATATGAGCAGCGGTCATAACATTGGAATAATTACCGCCGGCACAGCCTGCGATGACACCCTGCTGGACCAGGAGCTTTCCGTCCACGATCTTATCTGTTAGGGACAGATGGATATTCGGATTGCCCAGGATATGGTCTGCTTCCTTTTCTACGGTTCTTAAAATATCGTCCAGGTTTGCATTCAGTTCGTCGATCTCGTAGGTGTTGCTCGGATGGAACGGAAGAGCGATCATCGGCTTAACGGTGCTTAAATCGATGGATACGACGCCGTCATAATAGGCGATATCCGCCGGGTTCAGCTCTTTGTAAGCGTCCTCTCTGCCGTGCAGCTTTAAGTAGTCCCTCGTGTCCTCGTCTGTTTTCCAGATGGAGGAGAGACATGTGGTCTCTGTGGTCATGACATCGACTCCGTTCCGATAATCGGTATCCATGGAGGCGATTCCAGGGCCTACGAATTCCATAACTTTATTTTTCACGTAGCCGTTTTTAAATACGGCGCCTACTATGGCGAGCGCCACGTCATGAGGGCCCACGCCCGGACGCGGTTTTCCCGTCAGATAAATCGCTACGACGCCGGGATAGGTGACGTCATATGTATCGCGAAGCAGCTGCTTCACCAGCTCGCCGCCGCCTTCGCCTACCGCCATGGTACCGAGGGCTCCGTAACGGGTATGGCTGGCGGGAACGAGGAAAATGCGGCCCGACTCCATGG
>OBUV01000294.1_pt1 | contig 7487 bp, 9 predicted proteins | sample 1475971 | NCBI WGS metagenome assembly OBUV01 (sample SAMEA2579962, study PRJEB22360) | human gut metagenome | biome: human gut; feature: human-associated habitat; material: faeces | place: Denmark | collected 2008/2010
CTCTGCTGTAGTATCCGGTTCCTCAATGGCAGCTGTAGGAGAATGGACGCCAGGGGGTGAAGGTGGTTCATTCGAGATGGGTGGGACTTTAGCTATTACAGGAACAAGTACAAATCCGTGGGAAGTCAAAGTAGCTAATGCAGTTAGCGGTTTGACTGGGGAACTAAAAGCAGGTGAGACCGAAGCAACCATTGGTGTTTTGAGTAAACATGCTTCTGTGTTGAGTATTCGTACTATTGCTGAGCAAGCATTTAACGGTGCGAATGGGATTACTCCGCAGATTGACTATGGTGAGGCAGTTGATTTAGATTCTTTTGATGCAGGCTTAACCAAGTTGACATTGGACGTTTACAATGACGCATCACAGAAAATTGGTGTTATGAAAGCCGATTTTTTTGCTGGCGCAGTATATTCTATGAATGATCGTGGTTATAAGGGCGCGTATTCTCTTATGGCTTCGGAAGCTGGTCAGGCATTTTATGGTGGTGTAGCCAAGTCGAAGGGGGGCTCTTTAGGCTATAATAGCCTCACTAGTAAAATGATGGAAATTGACCATACAGCTTTAGAACATTTTGATGTTCAAGGTGCTCCTGTGGTAGACACTGCTGATACAGGTACCTTTAAAACACCATATGTAACCTATAGTGGTGCTTATACTTCTGCGATTCCCTATGGAGAGACGTCAATTAAAATAACTCTTGACGAACCTATGGGGAGTGAAGATGTTAACTGGCATGCATCTTTGCCAATTATTGTAACCTATGCTTAATTGTTGAATTTTGAATTAAAAACATTAACCTGGCTATCAGGTGAGGTTTTAATAACAAACATTAAGTATTATAATGCAACGAATATTGTATTATTCGTTGCATTTATAAAAAATATATAAATGCGGCTTTGTTGAATAAATCAGGGTTGGACTCTGTACACGATTCTGTGTAAATGCCTTTTCTTAAAAGTGACCGTCAAGACGGTCACCAAACTCGATAATAAAGCGACTCATTGTCATTCGGCAGTCCCTCAACGGCATCGTCCATTTCTGGGACGCGGCCTGAATTGCCAGCCACGCCACTTTTTTTACTGACTCGTCCATCGGGAACTGCTTGCATTTCCTGATGGCATGCCGGATCACATTGTTCAGCGACTCTATGGCGTTCGTTGTGTAGAGCACTTTGCGGATATCTGCCGGATAAGCGAAAAACGTCGCCAGGTTAGTCCAGTTTGACAGCCTGTTCTGGCTTATCTGCGGATAACGGCAGTCCCAAGCCGCAGCGAACGCTTCCAGTGTCTGTTGGCCTGCCTCTACCGTGGGAGCCTGATAAATGGCTTTCAGATCTCGAGTGACGGCTTTGTAGTCCTTCCATGACACGAAGCGTAAGCTGTTGCGCACCATATGTACGATACATAACTGGATGCGGGCCTCCGGATATACCGTGTTGATGGCGTCAGGGAAGCCTTTCAGGCCATTTACACAGGCGGTGAGGATATCGTCAGACCACGGTTTTTCAGTTCAGTCAGCACATTGAACCAGAACTTCATTCCTTCATTTTCGGCCAGCCACTTCCCCGGGAGTTTTTTCTGACCTTCGATATTGATGCCCAGTGCCAAGAACACCGATTTGTTGATGACGCGACTGTCCTGCTGAACTTTCAGGATGATACAGTCAAGATAAACAGCATCCAGTGGTCGGTTTTTCCATTCGACAACCTGCTCTATCACAGCATCGGTGACCTTTGATATCAGTGCTGGAGAGACATCTGCGTCATACAGCTTATATGAACACATCCCGTTTGCAAGGCATCTATTGCTCTGACATCGACGGATAGGTTGTAGCTTTATATTCGGCTTTATTGCAGCCATAAAGCTGCGAACCCTTATGTAATTCGCTGACTCACACCTTATTTCTTTGGCGAGCTTTAAGCTCTTGGCTGTATTCAGGTTTAGTGAATCCCGGTCTTACCTGTCTTTGTCATAACGCTGGCCGCCAGAGCAACCTTTCTGCATTCACTTTTTTTAAGCGTTAACATTTATCGGTATCACCGATTAATATGGCTTGATACTAATATGATCCTTGTCGTATTTATGGCCATGAGCGGCTATTGTCCATACAGTCCTAGCCAGCTTGTTCGCCACCGCGACTATGGCCACACTGGTCGGACGCCGTTTCTTAAGTTCTGTTATCCATGGCCCCGGTTCTTTGACCATCAATGCTGCCGCCCTTGCTCCGTGAATAAATAATGTCCGGAGATAGGTATCATCACGCTTGCTTATTCCCAGTAGTCGAATCTTCCCTCCAGAGCATGACTGTTTTGGCACCAGACCGACATAGACCGCGAACGCTCGCCCAGATTTAAACGCCGATGCTTCTCCCATAGTGGCGAGTGCTGCCGTAGCGATTAGTGGCCCAACGCCCGGTATTTCCATCAGTCGCAGACAGGTTTCATTCTGTCGGGCTACACTGTGAAAGGCCATCGATCAACATGTCCAGCTCACTCAGTCTGTTATACTGGTCTTCCTGTACGGTGATGAGATGTGCTGGCAGCCTCGCTTTCATTCGCTTCAGCGCCACCTAGACTCCCGGACCATCGCTGCCCGGCCTTTGTAAATGGTTTCACCGAACTCCAGCAACGTACCGTGCAGGGCATTAATCTGCGCGGTTCTGAACTTCACCAGTTGTCTGCGCGAGCGGTGTAGAACCAGTACCGACAACTGTTCTTCTGTCTTAACGGCGATTTCCTTACCGGGTTGCTGTACCGCTATCCAGATAGCCCGCGCATCCATCACGTCACTCTTGTTACCCATGACAAACGCTTTAACGAAACGGGTCGGTAACAACCGGACTTTGTGCCCCTGCTTTGTTAATTCACGAGCCCAGTCTGAGCCGCCAAAATATACGCTGCGTCCTGCGTTACTTCACTTCTGGATGAATACCGGGACTATATTCGTCAGCGCATCGCTGATGCCCCCCTTATAAAATTCTTGCGACGGTTATCGCCCGCGAGATCATTGAGCTGGGTTATCGTGGTGGCATGACCATCCTGAGAGAGTTCATACGTTCACTCGCCCCCCTCAGGAGCAGGAGCCTGTTGTTCGCTTTGAAACTGAGCCGGGACGGCAGATGCAGGTTGACTGGGGTACTATGCGTAACGGTAAATCACCGCTTCATGTGTTCGTTGTCGTTCTGGGATACAGTCGAATGCTGTACATCAAGTTCACTGACAACATGCGCTATGACACGCTGGAAGCCTGTCACCGTAATGCGTCCAGCTTCTTCGGTGGCGTACCGCGTGAAGCCCTGTACGACAATATGAAAACAGTAGTGGTTACCAGACCGGTCAGCACCGGTTCCATCCATCCCTCTGGCAGTTCGGCAAAGAGATGGGCTTCTCTCCGCGGCTGTGTAGCTCCTTCAGGGCACGGACTAAAGGCAAAGTGGAGCGTATGGTGCAGTACACCCGCAACAGCTTCTACATCCCACTAATGACTCGCCTGCGTCCGTTGGGGATAGCCGTTGATGTTGAAACCGCCAACCGCTACGGCCTGCGCTGGCTGCACGATGTCGCTAACCAGCGGAAGCATGAAACTATCCAGACCCGTCCCTGTGATCGCTGGCTCGAAGAACAGCAGTCCATGCTGGCTCTGCCGCCAGAGAAAAAACAATATCACGTACAGGTAGACGAAAAACTGGTGACCTTCGACAGGCAGCCACTGCATCATCCGCTGTCCATCTATGACACGTTCTGCAAAGGAGCCGCATAATGGTTGGTTCAACATCAATAGTTGATGGTTCTCGCCGAACAACTGCAACTGGACAGTCTTATTAGCGCAACACCGGCGCTGTCGCAACAGGCTGTGGATCAGGAATGGAGCTATATGGACTTCCTGGAGCATCTGCTTCATGAGGAAAAACTGGCCCGCCATCAATGTAAACAGGCGATGTATACCCAGATGGCGGCCTTCCCGGCAGTAAAAACGTTCGAGGAATATGACTTCACCTTCGCCACAGGTGCCCCACAGAAGCAAATCCAGTCGTTGCATTCACTGAGCTTTATAGAATGCAACGAAAACATCGTGTTGCTGGGGCCATCCGGCGTGGGAAAAACGCATCTGGCAATAGCAATGGGATATGAAGCGGTATGTGCGGGTATCAAGGTTCGCTTCATAACGGCGGCGGATCTGTTACTTCAGCTGTCCACCGCGCAACGCCAGGGCCGCTATAAAACAACGCTTCACCGCGGCGTAATGGCGCCGAAGCGGCTTATCATCGATGGAATAGGCTATCTGCCGTTCGGGCAGTGGGATCAGACGTTTGCCGGTGATGCGGCGCTAACATCCGCGATGCTGAACCGGATCTTACACCACTCACACGGTGTTCAAATAAAAGGAGAGAGCTATCGACTGAAACAGAAACGAAAGGCCGGGGTTATAGCGGAAGCTAATCCTGAGTAAAACGGTAGATCAATATTAGACCGTCGGTGGAGATGTAAGTGGATCACTTTTTACCCGTCGTTGACAACAGATAACTTTATGTGTTTTCGCATCAACAGCTAGATGCAGCTTTCGCCTGATATGGCGACGTTCTTTGCCGTGTTTTTGGGCTTTCCACTCACCTTCGCCGAAGACATTCAGTCCTGTGGAATCAATCACCAGGTGCGCGTTCTCATGCCGGGTGGGTGTTTTAAAACAGACGTTAACCGATTTTGCTCGCTTGTTGACACTTGTGTAATCTGGGCAGCGCAGCGGGACACCCATCAGAGCAAAAATGGAATCAATAAAACCCTGTGCTGCCCACAGGGGCCGCCGAAATACACGTTTAACTACCAGAACAGTGGTTATGGCAAGATCAGAAGAGCACTGAGGTCACCCCCTGTTTGCAAGGCTAAATAGGTAGTGGTGGCTTTACGAGTCATCGATTGCCGCCATAGTTCCGGACTTTGCTGAGATGGTGTGAAACACCTCGGTCCCTGATGGAATACTCTGATGGAGACCTTATCAACAAAGCGCTCTTTCTGGAGCCTCGAATAAAGCGTGTTTTCTCCATCAAGGTCTGACCTGCCATCACTTCATGCTTGCCTGAGCAATTGGAGGTGTTGTTTCTATCTTACTGATTCAGATACTTAAGCATTCATCACTGGTGCACAGTACTCCAGGTCTTTTGCCAGGAGTGCACATACCGTCCGCGTATTCTTATTAGCCAATGTTACCGAGGCAATGTTGTTATTCCGACGTTCTAGGAACCGGCTGCCCCATCCTGATACGACATCCTGTCTATGTTTGGCTGACTGCAACACAACTCTCGTGCCGTGAATAAGTAAGATTCGTAAATAAATATCGCCTTGTTTGCTCTTATCCCAGGTAGGACTTGTTTGCCTCCACTGGAATGCTGGCGTGGAACCAGCCCTGGCCGGGCAGCCAGTTATCGGCTATTTTCGAAATTGCTGGCGTTGCCGATAGTCGCAATGAGTGCTGTGGCGGTGACAGGGACAATTCCTGGGATCTTGCTGATAAGTTGACACAATGCATTTTGGCAGTAGTACTGCTGAGTGTAGTTACGACATCAAACAGATATGTCATGTGGTGTTGTAACAGACTCAGCTGTACACGGAACAGAGGTGGCAACGCATTATTGGCATCTTCCAAGATCTCAGGTAACCGCAGTTGTAGTTGCTGGATCCCCCGGGGTACGACGATGCAAAATTCAGCCAATAATCCCCGCATTTGATTCCGCCTGAGCGCTCCGTTGCTTGATGAAGGTCTGGCGGCTCCGGTGAAGTGCCAATACAGCTTGCTGCTCAGGGGTTTTGACTGGAACGAACCGCATATTGGGTTGCGTGGCGGCTTTGCTGATAGCCTCTGCATCAGTAGCATCATGCTTATTAGTTTTGACATAGGGCTTGACGAACAGAGGGCCATCAGTTTGACGTTATGGTCCATCGATATTAGTTTACCGGCCAAGAAGTGGGCAGAAGCATAGGTCTCCGTGCCAATCAGGCATAGAGGGATATTGGCAAAAAAAGAAAGCATTTTGGCTCTTTTGAGTTGTCTGTTAAACAACTGTTTGCCGTGTTCGTCAATTCCGTGGACCAAGAAAACATCTTTTGCCAAATCGATGCCGATAGTCTTAATGTTCATGATGGTCGCTCTGCTCAAGTAGCGACGGTTTATCGTCTCACTGTGGCACTGGATGTCGGGGCGACCATTCCATTAACAAAGCCTATTTTGACATGTGGTCACTTCTGACTGAGAGCTTACTCATTTAGCCGTATGTCCACAATTGCTGGGTAAGTTCAAAGAACTACGGGGCGAGGGAAGAATCTCGCTGTTATATTTTTGACTATATCGAAATGTTTTATAACGGTAATCATCGGCATGACTCAGGCGAACAAATATCGTCGATAAAAAATGAAAGTTAACATTATCAACAAACTGAGAGCATCAAAACTATACACAGTGATTCAATTTCTGCTTATTAATATATTTGTATTGAGGGGGTATTGTGGTCTTGTTTTAGGATGGTCAACGTACTGTGGTGGGAGATGTATTATTATCTTTGTGTGATGTGTGAATTTATTTTATTAAATCTCCATATTCTATGTGTAAGTTTGTTTTATGTGGTTACATGAGTTATTTGTATGCACTTCATGTTCTGTTGCTTATTTTTTCGCATTGTGTGTTTTTTTTAGGGATGAAGAGACGATAATTAACTGCAGAGAAGACAATTGCATTGTGGTTAGAGGTTAAATGATTGTCCTGAGATATATGCGAGCGCACATATATATTTTTTTATTTTCTTTGTGTGGGGTGGGTGAGGCTTCCACACAGAGAATTGTTTTTAGCGCAGACATAGTAGCTTCAGCCTGTCATGTGGTGGTGGATGCGGACAGCAACGGTAACAGCGGTCGGTTGACATTCGGAACTTACCGCAAGTCCACGGAGACGCCTGTGCCACCACGAGATTTCACGGTGCGCCTGTATGAGTCTGGCGCCACGATTCCGGGATGCTCAGCCTTTCAGGCAGGGCGGAGCGCCACCTTGGATTTTGGCAATCCCGGCCAGTTGGACGCAGGAGGCGTGGTCACTCGTGGTGCCGGTGATGGTATTCGCGTAGATGTGCGGGCTGTGGATACACAGGCTGATTATCGCGGACGTCTGACACAGGGCAGTCATTCGGTAAATTACCCGGTGGATTTTGCCGCTAAGGGACAGTTCCGTTTTCGTGCGCAGCCGATATTTCCGACAAAGGTGAAGGCGGGGGAATACACGGGAGCGCTGACCTTTGTGGTCACGTATCAGTAACGGATAAAAGGATTGTATGTGTAAGAAAGAAGGCAGTCGCAGAAGCAGTTTCATCCGTGTTTTTCCGTCGGGTCACACTTGCGCTTGTTGTATCAATTATTGCTTTCGCCAACGCCACAGGTGAAGCTGCGTGACCGTAAGAACACACCGCTGGGCTTTGTGGCCAACAATGGTGTGCTGATGATTAACAC
>OBUV01000295.1_pt1 | contig 7475 bp, 7 predicted proteins | sample 1475971 | NCBI WGS metagenome assembly OBUV01 (sample SAMEA2579962, study PRJEB22360) | human gut metagenome | biome: human gut; feature: human-associated habitat; material: faeces | place: Denmark | collected 2008/2010
TCAGCAGCATGAAAAGCCCCATCGGATAAAAATATCCGGTGCCATGTCCTGCAAACAGGCGGACCAGCCAATCCGTGCCCTCTTCCGGCGCTCCTCCGGAAATCCAGGTCCAGACCGTCATAAGGAGAATCAGGCCAATCAGAAGCAGCCCATTTTTCCTGGTAAACAGGATCCTGCGGTAACAGGAAGCCAGCCCCTTCCCACCGTGCTTAGAAGCCGAATGCCGCCACTGCCATCTTTGGGTGACGAGCCACACCATTCCTGCCGCCAGACCCGCCGTCGTCACAGCAGTCAGCGGAAAGCGCCAGGGAGAGGCCAGATTGTGAAGCAGAAAAACCCAATGATTGAATCCGGTTAAAAATACAAAAGGCGGACGGGACATAACCGGCAGCTGGATCCAGAGTACCGCGAACAAATACAGCGCCATGAGCAGTCTGACCGCCAGGGAGCGGCTGCAAAAATGGCCCAGACAAAGGGCTGTCAGCGCAATCAGACCGTACCCCAGAAGCGTTTGTCCGGCACAGCAAAGGATTGCGGACCACGGTGATGGAAAGATTCCCTGCAGCAGCGTAAATACCTCCCGCCACTGGCCTCCCGACGTTCCCGGCCAGTTTCCGGCGATGGGAAGCCCCAGACCGGTGATCAGAATCGCAGTCATCTGCCCAAGCCACAACAATGCTGCAATCATTAACAGCGCCCGATATTTGTGAAAAAAGTACCGCCCAAAGGTCCCGTACCGCACCAGCACGAAAGGCGTGTCATCCTCCATCACACTGGTACAGAAAAGCAGGAAAACAGGCAGCACAGCGAAAGTGTAATAGTATTGGTCGTTCAGGACTGCCAGTAAATGAACCGGAAGGGTGACTTGTGTACTCACCCTCTCACTCAGCCCAAACAGAAGGGATAAGACAAAAAGCAGGAAAAATTTACCCAGGCCAGCCTTCTCCCATACACGGCGCATCATAGGATCACACCTGATAAATGGTGCGTTTCTTCACTTTCTGAAAATAGAGCGCCACCAATCCCATCACAATACACATCAGCACCGGTCCCGCTGTAAATGAAGCTGCATGAACTGCCGCAGCGCTTAGGCTGGCAGGCTCAAACGCTGTCACAAAACGCAGTCCCGGCAGGCCGAGGATTGCCCAAAAGAAATTCTCCAAAATAACATAGATAAACGGACCTGTCAGAATTACGAACACATTGCTGCCATAAAGAGCCAGCACAAAACCAAAGGTCATGGTCAGGATGCCCAGCAGCCCCTTCCACAGAGAAAGCAATAATGCATAGAGAACCGGCATTTTGGCATAAAGGTTCGAGAATACGTGGGCATAGCCTGTGGGGATCGGCCAAAGCGCCTGTGGCTCCCTGATATACAGGGCAAACAGGGCGGAGATGAAACAGGGGATCACCAGAATGATAAATGCGGATACCGCACACGCACACCACTTTATGACCAAATAACGCTGCCTGCCGATGCGGGTCAGGGTGTAGGTCAGAAAACGGTCCCGGCGCTCATAGTAAAGCTGCCAGCAAATCGGGATGGTAACAAACAGGGGAAACAAAAGGCTTAAAAACTCCGTACCGATTTCCCATGCGTCAAGTTCAAAATGGAGGGTATACCCCCGATACAGGGTGCAGGAAAGAATACAGGTCAGCAGTGTAAGAAGACACGTTGTGACAAGGACCGGTTTGGCTATTTTCTTTCCCTCTAATATAAAATTTCGCATATCAGCACTTCCTTCCGGTTGATTTTTATTTGCACCTTTATCTTAGCATCTGCCTCCGGAAAAACAAGGCCTGGGGAACAAACAGGGGTTTTACGGGAACGAAACGGTCCGCCCATAAACCCCCTGCTCTTCTATGCTTCAATTTTCAGGAAACCAATACTCCAATGGTGATATAAGGAATTCCATTCAGCCGGTCGTTGCCGGTAATAATCTTTCCCCCATGACGTTCCACGATCTGTCGGACATTATACAGGCCATAACCATGCCCGGCTTCCCCTTTTGTTGACCAGCCCCGCCGGAACATCTGAATAAACTCCATATTAGTCAGAGCCGCATGGGGATTCAAAACAGAAAACCGGAGGCTGTCCCCTTCCTCGATGGCTCTGGCATACAGCACGTCTCCGGGTGCGGCAGCCTCGATGGCATTGTCCAGCAAAATGGCAATCACCTCCACCCAGTCGGCCTCAGATAAAACGCGGCGGAGAAATGCACCTGCAATCGTCACTTCCACACGGACCTGTTTGAATTCCGCCTGCTTCATTTTTCCAAACAGCAGTCCGCTGATCACTTTACTGTCACATTTTAATAATTCTTTATCCGCGCCATCCAGTCTTACATGCTGAAGCAGAGCTGTCACTGCCTCCTGCGCCTCCTGTAAATCCCGGGCAGTAGAAACCGCTGCTGCAACCGCCATCATCTGGTTGTTAAAGTCATGCTGACGCGCCCGCACCTGTTCAATCAGTTCCTCTACCAAAGGAAGATACTGTTCCAACAGCGCGGTTCTCCGCCTGGCCTGCACACGGTGCTGCCGAAGGAGCATGGCAATCACGTCGCCAACCGCCAGCAGCCCCACCGCTCCCACCGTCACCGGAAGCCAGCGAATCATGACAGAAAAGTCAAACTGAAACAGGATGAGCATCAGCAAAAGCAGAAGCTCCGTATTGCTGCACACGATACAAATGACAGGGTCTCCATCCGCCAGCTTCTCCCTCAGCCACCGGAGTGCCCCCGTTCCCCAAAGCGCCAGCCAGAGGCCCAGGGACAGCACCCGGCCCACATAGAGATACCAAACGGGTTCCGCCGAACCGCACAGGGCCAGGAACAATAAGCAGAGTTCCCTCAGCAGGAGATACAGCGCAAAGGCAGCAACCGTGCCGAAAAGCGTATGTCCCTCGCTCTTTTGAAACCACAAACTGTTTAATAACAGCACGCCAAGGAAAAAAAACAGAAACGATACGATTTGATCCACCGGGAGTACCGCATATGCCATCTCTGCGTCGTGGTCCCCAAGCCCCAGCCGGGAGAGCCGGCAGATGCCGGCGAACACCAGCGGAAGCAGCCGGTCCAGCTTTCCCCTTGACCGGCCCAGCAGTCCGAGGCTGGAAAGAGACAGAAGAAGCCCGTCTAATACACTCTGCGAAATGATGGAAATTGTCATGGCTGTTCACGCTCAAACACTGCTTTCTGATATTTCTCACCAATCGGGACTGCTGTTTTGCACCCCTTTAAGTAAAGCAGGCGGTTTGCCTTGTCTATTTTACTAATATGAACCGGATTCACCAAAAAGCTCTTATGACACTGCAGCAGGCGGTTCTGCGGCACCATGTTCAGCAGCTTTGACAGACTGTAACCAGAAATCTGGTCTGCTATTTCGCCGTCGCCGTATTGTTCGGAATGAATGACAAGCTTTTTGCCAAAGGATTCAATATAAAGGATATTTCTGATTTCATATTCAAACAGAAACTGTTTCTGCTCAATCCGAAGGATTTCCGGAGCGGTCTGCATCTGCGCCCCCATCTCAAGAGCCGCTTGAAATGTTTTTTGAAATTCAGCCTCCGTGAAGGGCTTTACCAGGAAATCGTAGCATTTGATTTCCCGGTAGGCAGATAACTCCTCTCCTGCCAGTTCCGTGGTAAAAAGAATTGGCGTAAACCGATATTCCGGCATGGAACGCAGCTGCCTTGCCAGTTCGGTCCCCCGGTAATCCAAAAGCTGTATATCCAGAATAAACAGATCAACCTTGTTTTTCACCGCATAGAAAAGAGCCTCTGCGGCCTTCTCAAATACTGCAAGTTTATGTTCCATTGAGCTTTTTTCCATGTACCGGCGCATGAGCGCAACTGCGCCCGGCTCGTCTTCAACTAATAAAATAAGTCCCATAGGCGGCCTCCCTCCACATGTTCTGTCAAATATTTCAATAATACCCGTATTCTATCATATACCAGCAAATCCGTCTATCTCATAATCCTGACCTCGCCGATCTCAGGTTTGGTCTTCCAACAGTCATAATAGCGTATATTTTTCTGCCACGCTGCTGTTAAACCTTCATCCGTTTTGACCAGTTCTTTACAGCAAATGGCATACAGACCATTCCAATTAAAACCGGAACCGTAATAAGTAAATAGAGCGACCAGATCACTTTACCAAAAACAGAAAAGGTATTGGTCCTGCAAATGTCGGCAGAGCTTCTTATGTTCTGCTAAAAATAATCCCATTCTAATGCCCCTTGCCTCTGTCGAAAAATAATATAAGTAAAGATCCTCCAACGCTGCCCCACACGGGGCCGCATTTTCACCGGGCATATCGTCTGAAATAATACGCAGTACGATTTTTTTCCTTCATGACGAAAATTTGAAACAATTGCTTTTCTGTTGATAAAGCTCCATAAATAAAAGTATAGTGATGCACACCAGGTTTGCTGACCTGGCCAGGACCAGCTTCGCCAGCATGATCTGAGCGCCGGATGCTCTCGTTACCGCTTCCATCTCACTCATGCCATAGTACTGGCCTTTGAAGATCACCGGCACGAAAGCCAAAACAAATAGCGGGATAAAGAGGGGGATACATTGGGGGATATCTGACAGATTGGAAATAAAAAGGACTGTGAAAATATCGAGTTGAATTAACTCCATATTTTCACAGTCCCCTTCTATTCTTCTATACAGATAGTTATTGAGGGATCCGTATCCCTCATCCGCTGCCGGATTTATCAATGTTAATGTTATGAACTGCCTTACCTCTCGGTCGAAATAAACGTGGGAAAGGTATCAGAGCTGCCGATACGCTGCATCGTATTTGTATTAATAATTTCTTTCCTATTTATTTGTCCCTCACTAACAAGAGATTGTATCGAAATTAAAACACTTCGACAACTTTGAAACGTTCAAACGTGATAGGTGTTTGATCTGTAAAAGTATAACCGCGATTGGCTGCATCCCGTGTCCAATAACGTATATTTCCCGCCTTCCAGTGTTCAAAGTCTTCATCTTCACCCTCTAGTTTTACCATATCCCAGGTTAAGTCGCAAAAATTGACTGTTTCCAGATACACTGTCTTGATCACACAGGCTGGATTGCCGCGTCCATCGAGCACCAGTGATAAATCTCCCACGCTTGGGGCCTGCTCATCCTCCAATATAACCGAGACTGTTGCAGTTTTCTTTCCGGCAAGCACCAGCGCTAAAAGTTCGTCCGCCATTTCAGGACTGTCGCCAAAAGCAAAGCATTCAAAATAATCTTTCTTTGTGTTTTCTATAGTATCCATTCCTTATTCAATCCTCCATAACTTTTAATTTACCGTTATTCCTTTTCCGACAGGCCGGCTTTATTCAATACGGCACCCTCGTCTATGTCCGTTTCATCGATAATATGGGACACATATCTGTCAGTTTTTCTGTAAACACACTACCACTTATCATAATGCACCATGGCTGTTTCCCATCTGGGACGCAATTCCTTTTCCTCATCCGGCCAGCCAAATGCAATCACAGAAATAGGTTCCACCTTATGGGGGAGTGATAATTGCTCAATGAGCAGCTTTCGCCAATCGGAATTAGGCACTACCCCACACCATACGCCTCCAAGACCTAAGCCATGAATACTGAGCAGTATATTTTGAGCAGCGGCGGCACAGTCTGCATACAGGAACTCCTTTATTCCCTCCCTGGTTTTATCTCCGCAGATAATAATGGCTCCTGCGGAAATCTCCAGCATCGCAGCATTGGAATTATGCCGGGCCAGCATGGATAGAACACCTTTGTCTCTTACTACAATAAAGTGGTATGGGCGCTTATCCTTTGCCGTGGGAGCACACATGCCCGCAGAAAGAATGGCTGTTACCATATGTTCGCTAACCGGATTTTCAGTAAATTTTCGTATGCTCTGCCGTGTTTTTATCACGGTGAGCACGTCCTGATCGCACTTGATATCGGCGGTATTATCAGGAACATTTACAGCAGCCGGCAGATCTTCGGAGAACATCGTAATCTCCGCAGTCATTTCCTGCCCATGAAATCCGATGGACTTTTGCATCGCTTTATCTAAAACCATAACAAATTTGCCGCTGCCGCGGGACAACAGTTTACTTCTGTATTCAATGCCATTCATTGTACCGCTTACATAAATGGTTCCCCTGGATTTGTGGAATACTTCTTTTGCATTGAATGGAATTTCGACGATAGTCAGCCGGCCAGAATCGTCCTTTTTGATTTGCGCATCAAATCGTTCTATTGCAATCACCTCCCGTGTATTTATTTTTTCGAAACGGCTTTTGATGATCAGGAAAGAGAAATACAGGAGCCCAACCGAAACTTACATCATTCCGCATAAGAATGACTCATAGTATAAAATTCTTCCCGGCAGGTGTCTGAGCAAGCATGCGCCAGTCCGGCAGTCAGGCCCTCTCTCTTTTCTTTTTCCCCGGGATTAAACTGGGAAAAATACCTGCTTTACAGCCTGCAATGTGAAATGCCATAAAACATAAAACCGCTGCAATTGCCTTAATATAAATGGTATACTGCTCATCGTAGCTCTCCACGCTGACCAAACCAGATCCGCTGTTCCCGTTCATGTCCAGATAGAAATCAGTCCGGCTCAGGGCGTCAGAGCGTTCAATCACGTTGATAAATTCAACGTCCTTTGACAGATCCGCTTCCACCACCTTTCCAACTGGCATGATAAAATAGTCTTCCTCATAATTCTGCTGCACTGCATCGCTGTTGATGCAGGCGGCCACCCGCTCGCCTGATGGAAGTTCAAGATTCATCAGATAGATGTCACCGAAATAATCTGTATCAGCAGTCAATAAAGAACCATATTCGACTTGAACGGTAAATGTATTGTGAGAAAAGAGTTCCTCCACATTTTCCACACGGTAAACATCATCTCCGGCTTTTCCCCCAATATCACCGTCTGACACCATGTGCGTCTGCGTATATCTCTGATAGAGCATGGAATAAAAAACAGGCAGAATTTTACTGATTCCCAATACCACCAACGAGGAAAGTACGATACATAGTAATACATCAAATCTAATTTTATAAATTCTCATTTCACACCTGCCATGAGGCCGTCCTTTCATAATACTTCCTGCGCCCAGTACTTTTCGATCCCGGTTTGTACCTTTGACAAAACTATTTTGATTAGTTAAATATATAATAACTAATCAAAATAGTTTTGTCAAGTCAAACAAAGTGCCGAAGGCACTTTGTTCATCGTCTGTTTTCAGTGCCTTGCTTTTGCAGGGCTATTTGTTTACATAATTCATGATTTATAAGGAATTTCCTAAAAAGAGAAAAAAGAGACACGATTGATTTCGTGTCCCCTTTTGATTTTTGATGTGATTACTCAGTATAAGAAGCTGGGGGAACGCACTGCCCGGCACTTTCGGATGCATCGCTACAATGATTGCTGCATTCCTCCTACTACAATGTATTTATGGTTAATATCCCTTACAGCCAGTAAGGAA
>OBUV01000296.1_pt1 | contig 7473 bp, 8 predicted proteins | sample 1475971 | NCBI WGS metagenome assembly OBUV01 (sample SAMEA2579962, study PRJEB22360) | human gut metagenome | biome: human gut; feature: human-associated habitat; material: faeces | place: Denmark | collected 2008/2010
TACACTCGACTCAACCTTGCCGAATTCGACCCATCGGAGCCGAATGAGGGATTCGGTGAGGATGTCGATCCTCCAATGCTTGCCCTGTAGGACTGTCGCGTCGCGCATGCACGGTCGTGCATTGCGTACATAGTCGATGAATACGTTGCTTGTCATGGTGTTTCCCACTTTACTTGCCACTGCCAGTCGCGATGCCGGTTTTCAGACCCGCTACGACCAGAGAGTTGATGAACAAGCGCAGGAAATTGAATTTTTCCTGGATACTCACATAGTTGGCAAGTGTGGATGGCTTGGGGAACAGCCCTCCGGTCACCTTGACGATCTCGCTGTTCGGTGCAAATGACGAGATAAACATCCAGATGAAAGGAACGATGGTGATCAGGGCGACGGCGAACAATAACGCCGTGAGGATGATGCCGCCGATTCTGCGATTTTTCATGCCAGGTCCTCCGAATCTCCCGAAATCTTGAACATGATGAGGGTCAGCACGCCGGTAAAGAGGAAGAGGATGACCGCCTGCGCCGACGCGACTCCGAAGTTATATTTCTGGAATGCCTGATCGAAGATGAGATAGCTGATGGTGTAGGTCGATGTTCCCGGCCCGCCTTCGGTCATGACGAGAATCTGCACATATGCCTGCAGATAGCTGATAAGCGACGTGATGACGATGAATAAGGTGGTTGATTTAAGCAGTGGCAGAGTGGAACAAGCATCACGAATCATTCGGAGGCACCATGAAGGCGAGTATCGGCGACGTAGCACTCAAAGCCGGCGTATCCAACGCGACGGTGTCGCGCACCTTCGCGCACCCTGAGCAGGTATCCGAAGCAACTCGCATCAAAGTGCAGGCCGCAGCCGATGCGTTGAATTTCAGCATCTCCCGATCGGCGGGAATCCTCAAATCAGGACGCACCTACCGTGTTGCATTGCTAATCGGCAGTCATGCCATCGAATGGTTCACGGCAGAGATTATCGCCGGACTCAACGACGTCTTACGCGACGCCGGCTACGATCTCGTCATCTACCCCATCGAAGGGGCCGAGGCACGCGATGCATTCTTCGAAGAGCTGCCCGTCCGCAACAACGCAGATGCCGTGTTCGTATCCTCTTTCGGCATCAGCCCAGACGAAGTAAAGCGTCTCGGCACCGCCAAAATACCGATTGTCGGAGTCAACACCACCAGCGAGGGCTTCGATGCGACTGTTGGCATCGACGACAAGGAAGGCATTAAGCTCATCGTGCGGCATCTTGCCAAACTAGGGCATCGCAATCTTCTGTACCTCTATGAGAGCTTCTCATCTACGCTCGGTTTCAGTTCATACAACCGCATCACTGGATTTCAAGAAGCCTGCGGCACCATCGATGGCATGAATGCGCGCACACTGGCCGTGCAGAAGAACGACAACATCATCGATGCCGCGATCTCCGAAATGATGGCGCAGGACAATCCGCCCACGGCCCTATGCTTCCACCAGGATTCGCAGGCTATCCCGCTGTTCTTCCGTCTTCAACGAAGCGGGCTATCCATCCCATTGGATATTTCCGTGACAGGTTTCGATGACAGCGCGTTCGCCGAAGAAGCCCAATTAACCACCGTCCGGCAACGGCCGCATGATATGGCCGTCGCAGCCGCAAGGAAAGCGCTGGATCTGATTGAAGGACGACCTGTCCCCAAACCGTTCGAGACGTTCCCGGTTCAACTACAGGTACGCGGCTCGACCGCAAAGCCACGAACTACGCCTTTACTGTAGATACGGGTGTTTCACAGACGGATGCCCGACCTCGCCAACCGATCTTGGCGCAGGTCTTCTGGACCGGCATTGACCGAAACTATGCGCGGGAACCACGAGCCGCACGAGTAGCTTTGACGGCCACGAAGAAGCTGCGGACCAATAACACGCACAGGTAGGCCGCGAACATGATGGCTCCGGCACGCGGCGAGACCGCTCCGGCGACCCATGTGCCGAAAGGTGTGGTCAGCGCAGCTATGACGCCGATGATCAGCCCGGCCTTGATGTGCACCAACTTACGTTTCATATTCGCCACACTGGTGGTAATCGAGTTCGGGAACATGGCAAGCAGCGAAGTACCGCGCGCGATCAGATCGGATGCCCCGAACAGTATCGACAATGCCGGCACGGCCAGTGCGCCGCCGCCGATACCCAGCAACCCGGCCAAAGTGCCGATGATCACGCCCAGCAGCACCAGCCCGATGCCCGTCGCCACACTCATGAAGATCCGTTGGTCCCACCTCCATGCAAAAATCACCTGATTGGCGGTTACGAATATCAGAAACACCACGAACACCCACCGCAGTACGAGTTCCGGCAACCGCGACAACAGCCAGCTACCAAACTGTCCGCCGGCGAACATGCCAACGAACAGCAGCACGGCCGCGACCCAGTCGACGTTGCCATTGTGCGCATAGGAAATCACACCGGAAATCGACGTCGGTACGATCGCCAGCATGGAGGTCGCCGCCGCATGGCGTTGCGACAGTCCGAGCCACACCAGTGCGGGCACGATCACCGTACCGCCGCCGATGCCGAACATGCCGGACAACAGGCCGACGATCATGCCGACAATCACCAGCACCATCATGCCGTGAGGCGATTCATCCAGCCCACTCGGATTCGGCCCGAATAGGCGATCCTGCCCATCATTTTCAGTCATATCGTCCCCATGACGCAACCCTCCTTCCATCTTCCGCTATCACGCCCGATGTTGCTGCAGTCGCACGCAGAGGATAATGGCCATCTACTATTGGGCATGTCCGAAGCCACTATTGCTCCCAAAAAGAACGTCTACTTGTATCGGCAAAGTCTCGACACATGTCGCAATATGGCAACAAAAAATACGCCAACACGCATAAACCCCCCGACTTTGACAGTAGCGAGCCGGTTCGATACAATCAATCTCGGACCGGTTCGACACAGACGATGACCGTCTGCAAGAATCAGGCCACGGTCAGATTGCATCAGGCAAGAGAGGGCCCGCATATGACCTTGACAAGTGATTTCCGACGAAGGAAAGTCGCAAGGAGGAAAGGAAACCCCATGAAGAATCTCACGAAAGGCATCGCCGCTGTCGGCGCGTTGGCCATGTTGATGGGCGTCGGCGCCTGCGGTTCCAACACCGCGGACGACAAAGGACATGTCTATTTCCTGAACAACAAGCCGGAAGTTGTCGATCAGTGGAACGAACTCGCCGAAATGTACACCAAGCAAACCGGCGTGAAAGTGGATATTCAGAGCGCCACCTCCGGCAGCTACGAGTCCACTCTGTCGTCCGAACTCGCTAAGAACAACGCCCCGACCATGTTCGGTATCGGCGGCTTCGATCAGTATGCCAAATATAAGGACTACCTCGAACCTTTGCAGGATACTGAGGCTTACAAGCTTCTCAACGATCAGGGCAAGCAGATGGCCCACAAGGACGGCGACAACGTGTACGGCCTGCCATATGCCGCCGAATGGTTCGGTATCATCGTCAACAAGAAGCTCATCAACGAGTATGCCAAAAAGGACTACGCCGTCATCAAGTCCTTCGACGACATCAAGGACTACAACACTTTGAAGAAGGTCGCCGACAGCATGCAACAGCATAAGGATGATCTGGGCATCGACGGCGCGTTCTCCACGCCGGGTCTGGACTCATCCAATTACTACCGATATGCTTCGCATATGACTCAGGTGCCAGTCGCCTACGAGTACATTGACGAGGGCGTGGACTTCGAGAAGGAACTCAAGGGCACCTATCTCGATAACTACAAGAATCTGTGGGATCTCGAGATGAAGGACAACCCGACCGAAAACACTATGCTTGGCTCGGTGAATTATGAGGACTCCACCGCCGAGTTCTCCGCCGGCAAGGTCGCTTTCTACCCGAATGGTGTATGGGCCTATAGCCAGATCAAAGGCAACGAAGTTGCCGATGAAGACTTGGCCATGCTGCCGTACTACATGGGTTTCCCGAACGAAAGCAAGTACGCCGCGAACTCCATCTATGACATCTCCTGGTCTGTGAACAAGAATGCTTCCGACAAGGACAAGAAGGCCACTGAGGATTTCATCAAGTGGATGGTCTCCGACGAGGATGCCAAGAAGATTCTCTCCAAGGATATGGGCTTCGCCGTTCCGTTCACCACCTTTGACTCCGAGGATTTCCAGCCTGACAACCCGCTGACCAAGTCCGCGCTCAAGCTTGAGTCCGATGGCCTCACTCCGATTCATGGCGCCTATATTCCGGGACAGGCATGGGCTGACGGCGTGGCCAATGCACTGCTCGAGTACGCTCAGGGCACCGGTGACTGGAATGGCGTGAAGAAGGCATATCTGGACGATTGGACCAGCGCCTGGAATGATTATGAAAACAACTTCGGCATGCTTCCGCCGACCCACAAGTGATTCGCCTATGGGTCGCGGTGAATCGCATAGCGCCATTTTCACCTGGTCCATAACGGCATGACCACAGTCTCCATCGGCTTTCTCGCTCGCCGATGGAGACTTTCTCATATTCAAAAAAACAAACAACGTCTGTGACCGAAGCTGATACGCACAGATATGAATGTATCGCGCAAACAGACGTAGCATACGCCATGAAAGGAACGAACATGACACTGGAATCCTTGACCAAGATACGGCACGAATCAAGCCGCGCAGTCAACGCGGAAAACCCGACCGGCGAACCGGGCAAAGGCGGCATAGCGGCCAGTGAGCTTGGCCCAAGTCGCAAAGGCAGCCCTTGCCTACGTAACATACCCGTCGGCGCAACGGCGACTCTTGCTGATATCACCGGCCCCGGCTGCATTCGACACATCTGGATAACCGTTGACGAGAAGACCACCGATGCCGATTGTTTTGTATTGCGGGACCTTGTGCTGCGCTTCTATTGGGATGACGAGGAGGAACCAAGTGTGGAGGTCCGCTTGGTGACTTCTTTTGCTGCGGATTCGGCCGTGCGTGCCTAGTAAATTCCATGCCTGTCGCCGTAGTGCCGAACCGCGGTTTCAACATGTACTTTTCGATGCCGTTCGGCGCACGCGCACGCATCACGCTCGAAAACCAACACAAGAACGCCATCAGCGCATTTTTCTACCAGATTGACTACCCCGTGAATGACGAGCCGTTCGACGATGACATTGCCTATTTCCACGCACAATGGCGGCGCCAGCGCCTTACTGAAAAGGGGAGAGACTATGTGGTGCTTGATGGCGTGAAAGGTGAAGGGCATTATGTAGGCACCTACCTGGCACTGACCACGCTTGAGCGCTACTGGTGGGGTGAAGGCGAATTCAAATTCTACATCGATGACGATGAAGAGTACCCCACGATCTGCGGCACCGGCACCGAGGACTATTTCGGAGGCTCTTGGAGCTTCGCCAAGCAGGTCAATGGCAAGACCGTGGAGCAAAACTACTGCACACCGTATCTCGGATACCCGTATTACTCTTCACACGACGAGCTGATTCACAACGATTATCACAATGATGATTGCCCCCCGATGCGTGGCTTTTACCGTTGGCACATCCCCGATCCGATTCGTTTCCGTTCCAACCTGAAGGTGACCGTTCAGCAAATCGGTGTTGGTCACCGCGGATTCTTCGAACGTCAGGATGATGTGGCATCAGTTGCCTACTGGTACCAGAAGGGGCCACACGCTCCATTTCCGCAACTACCTAGCGCCGAGGAACGTTGGCCGCGCTGACGTCATCCATAAGTAGCTCACCTCAAGCCGCATCCCCTGAGAGACAAGGGATGCGGCTTTTTGCTACAGTCAATCGTTTGATGTACAACATATTTTTTAGCAAACGCTTGCATAGTGTGTCGCCTAATTTTATGCCTAAAAATGGCGGCAAATAGCGGATTGCCCGGTATTGCAACGTGATAAATCAACAAAATACTGCCATCGTTTGCAAAAAAGATGAAAGTGATGCATAATAGGGGCATCGGCAGAAAGCAGCACTATCTCAGTGCACATATCCAACGGGGACGTTGGACCCGATGCAGAAAAGAAAGGTTCGAAGATGAATCGTAAATTGAAGTCCGCACTAGCCCTCATTGCGGTTACCGCCATGTCTGTCACGACATTTGCCGCTTGTGGCAGCTCATCGAGCTCTGATTCAAGCAAGGGCAAGGTATACTACCTCAATTTCAAACCAGAAGCCGCCGACGAGTGGACCGATTTGGCTGCGGAGTACACTAAGGAAACCGGTGTCGAGGTCAACGTTCAGACCGCGGCCTCCAATACCTATGAGCAGCAGCTCAAGAGCGAGATGGCTAAGTCCGAGGCACCGACCCTGTTCCAAGTCAACGGTCCGGTCGGTTACGCCAACTGGAAGAACTACACTGCTGACATGTCCGGCACAGAGGTATACAAGCAACTGCAGAACCAAGATGTTGCCCTCAAGGATGGCGACAAGGTCGTTGGCGTACCGTACGTCATGGAGACTTATGGCCTAATCTACAACAAAGACATCCTTAACAAATACTTCAGCACTTCCGGCGCCAAGGCCAAGTCCATCAAAGACATCAACTCCTTTAGTAAGCTGAAGGCCGTTGCTGACGACATGCAGTCCAAGAAGGATGAACTCGGCATTAAGGGCGCCTTCACCTCTGCTGGTTTCGACTCCAGCTCCGATTGGCGTTTCAAGACCCATCTAGCCAACCTGCCTCTTTACTATGAGTTCAAAGATGACAACATCACTGAACAGCCGGCCACTATCAAGGGAACCTATCTGCCGGAGTACAAGAACATCTTTGACCTGTACATCACCGATTCCACCACCGAGCCGTCCCAACTAAGCTCCAAGACTGGCGACGACGCCAATTCCGAATTCGCACTCGGCGAGGCCGCTTTCTATCAAAACGGCACTTGGGCATGGTCCGATTTGCAGAAAGCCGGCATGGAGGCCGATTCCGTTGGTATGATGCCAATCTACATCGGCGCCAAGGGCGAGGAGAACCAAGGTCTGGCAACCGGCTCCGAGAATTACTGGTGCATTAATTCGAAAGCATCCAAAGCCGATCAGAAAGCGACCGCCGACTTCCTGAAGTGGGTCATCACCTCCGATAAGGGCAAAGAAGCGCTGTCTCAGAAGATGGGCTTCACCACCCCGTTCAAGACCTTCTCCAGCGTCAAATCCGACAACCCGCTGGTCACTGCCGCCATGGACGACCAAAAGTCCGGTACCACCGCAGTGTCCTGGAACTTCACCATGATGCCGTCCGAACAATGGAAGAACGACCTCGGCTCCGCTTTGCTCGAGTATGCCCAAGGCACCGGCAATTGGGATGGCGTCAAGTCCGCGTTCGTGGATGGCTGGGCCAAGGAATATGCCAACGCCCACAAGTGACCGCAATTGACTTCACTGTCTGATTTTCTCCTTATAGAAAACCGCTCCGGAACCAACCGGAGCGGGTTTCTATGTATCGGTAAGCGATTAGCCCTTATCCCAAGACACCCGCGATTCCA
>OBUV01000299.1_pt1 | contig 7300 bp, 6 predicted proteins | sample 1475971 | NCBI WGS metagenome assembly OBUV01 (sample SAMEA2579962, study PRJEB22360) | human gut metagenome | biome: human gut; feature: human-associated habitat; material: faeces | place: Denmark | collected 2008/2010
TAAAGATTCATTCTATTGGTACAAAAAAGTTATTGCCACTAATGGTGATGATTTAAGTGATTAAATAGATAGCTAGATAAGAGAAAAAGATATTTCTATTTTGAAATATCTTTTTTCATTTCTAAATAAGAAATAACATCTTCTAATGAATCATAGACATGCTCAACTTTTTTTAGATATTTTTCTTGAGGAAATTTCATATCAGGGATACAGATAACTGATATTTTTGCTTCAGATGCAGCTTGAATACCCGCTTCACTATCCTCTAATACAAGTGCTTCTTCTGGTTCAACATTTAATTTATCACAAGCTTTTAAGAAAATATCTGGAGCCGGCTTTCCATGTTCTACTTCACTACCGCATACAATACCATTGAAATATTTCATAAGATTATGTTCACCAAGTATTCTTTCGGCCCTTTCTTTACCACTGGAAGTTGCAACAATCGTTTTATAATAGTGAATATTTAAATACTTCAATAGTTGAATTAGTCCTTTTTTTAATTCTACACTGTTTTTTAGTAAGTATTGCTCTTCCAATATTTTAAATTGATTTATCTTTTCATCCGTATCAAAGTCTATATTATACTTATTTTTGATAAAGTTCATTGATGAAATAACAGATTTTCCAGGATAATCTTCTATGTATTCTTTTTTTGTAAAGTTAAAACCATAACTTTCAATAATATCTTTGTAGCATTGGAATGAGATGATTTCGGTATCAACCATCAAACCGTCCATGTCAAAGATAATTGCTTTTAGCATATTAAACCCTCCTTTACTTTATAATATAAGATTACATGATAATTCTATTTTTATAAAGGTAAAAGATGAAATATGATAAAAAATCATATTGGTTTTAAATGTTTTTATCACATAATAGAAATTATTATATTATTTTTCTGTTTAAATTGATATTTATTATTTTGTATATTTAAAAATAAGTAATAAAAATAGTGTAGCAATTTTAAATATATGTAAAAAATTGCGTTTTCTAGTGATATGGGCATTGTTTGATGAGTATAGATAGAGAAGAAATATACCTGAAAATTATAAACTGAAATAGGGTATCACATTAGGACTTATAAATGAGTTATTGAATATCTAAAGTATAGTTAGTATTTTTTATTAAGTATCTTGATGTTACAAGAAAAAAGCATTAATGAAAATTAAAAAATAGAGTCTAGAACAATGATAGTAGTCTCAAAAATGATGAGATAAAACTTTTTTAAGACCATAATAAAAAAGACTCTTTTATATTTATTCGTCTTGATAAGTGGAATTGTGGACGAGAATGAAAAATAGCGCTCTTTTTATTAAAGTTGAAGGATTGTATAAGCGTGTTAAATAGTGTTTATATTTAGAAATTAAAAAGTGTGAATTAATCACACTTTTTTAAGAACATCTTGTCTATTTACAAGCTTCTTCGATAGCTACGGCAACAGCAACTGTAGCTCCAACCATAGGGTTGTTACCCATACCGATTAATCCCATCATTTCTACGTGAGCAGGAACTGATGAAGAACCAGCAAATTGAGCATCTGAATGCATACGTCCCATAGTGTCAGTCATACCGTAAGAAGCAGGACCAGCAGCCATGTTATCAGGGTGTAAAGTACGTCCAGTTCCTCCTCCAGAAGCAACTGAGAAATATTTTTTACCTTGTTCAATACATTCTTTTTTATATGTTCCAGCAACTGGATGTTGGAAACGAGTAGGGTTAGTAGAGTTACCAGTAATTGATACATCTACACCTTCTTTATGCATGATAGCAACACCTTCTCTAACGTCATCAGCACCATAGCAGTTAACTTTAGCACGAGGACCATCAGAGTAAGCTGTTGTAGATAATACTTTTACTTCACCTGTAAAATAATCGAATTGAGTTTCCACGTAAGTGAATCCGTTAATTCTTGAGATGATTTTTGCAGCATCTTTTCCTAAACCGTTTAAGATAACTCTTAATGGTTTAGTTCTAACTTTATTAGCTTTTTCAGCGATTTTGATTGCACCTTCAGCAGCAGCGAAAGATTCATGTCCAGCTAAGAAAGCAAAACATTCAGTACCTTCATCTAATAACATAGAACCTAAGTTACCATGTCCTAAACCTACTTTACGGTCATCAGCAACTGATCCTGGAATACAGAATGATTGTAAACCAACACCGATTGTTTTTGCAGCGTCTACAGCTTTAACATCTCCATTTTTGATTGCCATTGCAGCACCGACAGTGTATGCCCAACAAGCATTTTCAAAACAGATTGGTTGAGTTGATTTTACGATTTCGTAAACATCAATTCCTTTTTCATCGCAGATAGCTTTAGCTTCTTTGATTGATTTGATATCAAATTTAGCTAGTGCAGCGTTAATTTGATCAATTCTTCTTTCATAACTTTCAAATAATGCCATTTTCGTACCCTCCTATTATTCCTTTCTTGGATCGATGTACTTAGCAGCATCATCGAATCTACCATAAGTTCCAGTAGCTTCTTTCATTGCTTCATTAGCATCTTTTCCAGCTTTAACCATATCCATCATTCTACCTAAGTTAACAAATTCATAACCAATAATTTCATTATTAGCATCTAAAGCGATTCTATTAATATAACCTTCAGTTAATTCAAGATAACGAGGACCTTTAGCTTTTGTTGAATAAGAAGTACCAGTCATACTTCTTAAACCTTTTCCTAAGTCTTCTAATCCAGCTCCAACAGGTAAACCACCTTCAGAGAATGCAGATTGAGTACGTCCATAAACGATTTGTAAGAATAATTCTCTCATTGCAGTATTGATTGCATCGCAAACTAAGTCAGTATTTAAACCTTCTAATAAAGTTTTTCCTACTAATGCTTCTGAAGCCATCGCTGCAGAGTGAGTCATCCCTGAACATCCGATAGTTTCAATTAATGCTTCTTCAATGATACCTTCTTTAACGTTTAATGTTAATTTACAAGCACCTTGTTGAGGAGCACACCAACCGATACCATGAGTTAAACCAGAGATATCTTTAATTTCTTTAGAATATACCCATTTTCCTTCTTCAGGAATTGGAGCACATCCATGTGAAGCACCTTGAGCGACACTACACATTTGTTCTACTTCGTGTGAATAAATCATTTTTTCTAACTCCCTTCGTGTTTTCGATTATAAATAGCTAGTCATGCTATTTAAGGCGAACTAAAATCACCTGAGTAAAGTATAGAATAAAGCCGAGTTAAAGTCAATGAAACATCAACGATTATCAAAATAAATTCGACAAAATAATCGGTAAAAAAAGGAGTTTATGAATACCTTTTAATATAATATTATTACACTAATAAAAACATATTGAACAGGCTATGAGTATGAAAATACCCATGTTTAATCATCGTAAAGATATATAGGGATAACACTAAGATGATTTTTATTGAAATATGGGGGAGAAATTAAACTACTCAAAGAACCTTTGACTAAAGAAAATTATTTATAATAGCAATTTTTGAAGCAATTAGCATTGTCGAAAATTCAATCTTGAATCATGAATTATTAATCTTATTAAAAAGGAATGGTGTTAAATTCATTAATATCCATTCAATTGGGTATGATCATATTAATATTAAGGCTACCAAGGTATTAGGAATTGGTATTTCAAATAATCCTTATTCAGTTAGTTCAATTGCGGACTTTATTTCTTTACATATTCCAGTCAGCGCTAAAACATATCATGCTATTAATAAGGATAATTTTTATAAAGGTGAAAGGTAGAATCATTATTATTGATACAGAATGTGATGAATTGATTAATTCAAAGAAATTGGTAGAGTGTTGCGATTAGGCAACTAATGATATGGTAGAAAACACAATCTTGCTTTTAAAAGAGATAATGTAGGATAGAACTTCAGTGTATGAAATTCAACAAAATGTTTAGAATTCATTTTGAGATGATATAATATTGATATTGAGGAGGACGAGAATGAAGATTATTGCATTTGAAGTACGAAGTGACGAGATGGCAGATTTTGAAATTATGAATAATTCAAATAACTTTGAAATAACTTATTATAAGGAATATCTATGCCAAAAAAATTTATCTTTATTGAATGGATATGATGGAATTGCTTTTTTAGGGGAGAGTAAGATCAATCATGAAATTTTAGATGCTATTGCTAAAGCAGGAATTGGAGTTATTGCAACAAGAACAATAGGATATGATCATATTGATATCGAATATGCCAAAGAATTAGGAATAAAGGTTTGTAATTCTAGTTATGGACCGGAAGGAGTTGCAGATTTTACTGTTATGCTAATGCTGTTATCGTTACGTCATTATAAAAAAGCTTTGTGGTTAGGACAGGTAAATGATTATTCTTTACAAGGGCTAGAAGGGCGAGAGATGAAAGATTTAACGATAGGAATTATGGGGACCGGACGAATAGGTCAAGCAGTTTTAAAAAACTTATCCGGCTTTGGAGCTCGTTTATTAGCTTATGATATTCATCAAAATGAAACCGCTAAAATATATGCAACTTATGTCGACCTAGAGCAGTTTTATCAAGAATGTGACATTATTTCTTTGCATATGCCGTATCTTAAAAGTACGCACCATCTAATTAACGATCAAACAATAAGTAAAATGAAAGATGGAATAATCATTATTAACTGTGCTCGGGGGCAATTATGCAATACCGAGTCTTTAATCAGGGGAATCGAAAATAAGAAGATTGGGGCTTTAGGACTTGATGTGGTTGAAGGTGAAGAAGGAATTTATCATCAAGATATGCGTACTGATATAATTAAAAATAAAAATATGGCATATTTACGTCAATTTCCTAATGTTGTCATGACACAACATTTAGCTTTTTATACTGATGCAGCTGTTAGCAGTATGGTTCAATTATCACTTAATGGTCTATGGGCTTGTTATAATGATCTGGATTGGGATAATGAGTTAACAAAAGATTTGTAATCGCAGAAATTTCTGTGATTTTTTTAATGCTTTTTACTTGCACATAAGGTTAGTATGTGCTAACCTTATTGTAGTTAGGTAAAACTAACTTCGTGTGAATAAATGATTCTTTCTAACCTGGCTTAGTCACCCAGGTTAAGGAATCATGAAGGAGGAAAACAAATGAGTAAAATTAAAAGTGTATATGCCCGTGAGGTCTTGGATTCACGTGGTAATCCTACTGTAGAGGTAGAAGTAACTACAGAATGTGGAGCATTCGCTAGTGCGATAGTACCAAGTGGAGCTTCAACAGGTGTTCATGAGGCAGTTGAATTACGTGATGGTGATAAAAACCGTTATTTAGGATTAGGAACAGAAAAAGCAGTAAAAAATGTTAATGAGATTATTGCTAAAGAATTAATTGGTAAAGAAGTAACAAATCAAAGAGAAATCGATGAAACGATGATTGCTTTGGACGGAACACCAAATAAAGGTAAGTTAGGTGCAAATGCAATCTTAGGTGTATCTTTAGCTATTGCTAAATGTGCTGCGACGAGCTTAGATTTACCATTATATCGTTACATTGGAGGAGCTAATGCTTATGTATTACCTACACCAATGATGAATATCATTAATGGTGGAGCTCATGCAGATAATAATGTAGATTTTCAGGAATTTATGATTATGCCGGTTAGCGCTCCAACATTTAAAGAAGCAATCAGAATGGGTGCGGAAGTATTCCATGCTTTGAAAGCCGTTTTAAAAGGAAAAGGATTAAATACAGCAGTTGGTGATGAGGGAGGCTTTGCTCCAAATTTAGCTTCTAATGAAGATGCTATTAAAACTATTCTAGAGGCAGTAGAAAAGGCTGGCTATAAACCAGGTGAAGATATTAAATTGGCAATGGATGTTGCAAGCAGTGAGTTTTACCAAGATGGTAAATATGTATTACCAGGAGAAAATAATAAATCATTTACTTCAAAAGAATTAGTTGATTTTTATGCTGAATTATGTTCTAAATATCCAATTATCTCAATTGAAGATGGCTTAGATCAAGATGATTGGGAAGGTTGGGATTATCTAACTGAGAAGTTAGGGGACAAAGTACAGTTAGTCGGTGATGATTTCTTTGTAACTAATACTAAACGTCTTGAAGAAGGAATTAAACGCGGTGTAGCTAATTCAATCTTAATTAAAGTAAATCAAATTGGTACTTTAACAGAAACTTTAGAAGCTATTGAAATGGCCCAAAAAGCAAATTATACAGCAGTTATCTCTCATAGATCAGGAGAAACAGAAGATACAACTATTGCTGATATTGCGGTAGCAACAAATGCGGGACAAATTAAAACTGGCTCTGCATCAAGAACAGACCGAATTGCTAAATATAATCAATTAATTAGAATTGAAGATCGTCTAGGTAAACAAAGTAAATATTCTGGATTATCAGGATTTTACCAATTGAATAAATAATTTGGATAAATTTTATAAAAACTATTGCATAGTAAGTTAGTCTGTGCTAACATATAGATAGTTAGTTGAAGCTAACTAGAGAAAAGGAGAAATGTATGAAAGTAGTATTTGCATCAAGAACAGGTAATGTTCAAAGTATTGTTGATCGTTTAAGTGTCGACGCCTTAGAAATATCTTCTGGAGATGAGGCTGTTAGCGAGCCGTTTCTCTTAATCACTTATACTGATGGTTATGGTGATGTCCCTATGGAAGTTGAATCATTTTTAAATAGTAATGGTGACCATTTAAAAGGTGTTATAGTTAGTGGTGATCAAGGATACGGTGAAGCATTCTGTAAAGCTGGTGACGTTATTGCTGAACAATACAATGTTCCTTGTCTTTACAAAGTTGAGAATGATGGAACTGATGAAGATATAGAGGAAATTAAAAAAATAATTAATAATCAATAGTTAAATATTTGCTGATAGAGGTTGCTGATATATCATACCTACAACGATAAAATTTCCTAATATAATTATTAGCACTCTTTAAAAGTAAAAAATAGTAAGAAAGGTATCCGTGATAAGCTATTCACCTTTTTCTCGAAGACATAGACGGATACTTCTTACTAAATTATCCCGTCGAAAACAATAATAGATTTAACTATTTTCCAAATTCCTTAAACATAGTAGTGAATTTCCTTTATATCAGTTCATTCTCTAAACATTCGTCCATGGTATTTTGTCCTTGAAATCATGGCATATTAGAAAGTGATAGAAAATGTAATTTATAAAATATCCTTCAAGTTATAAATAATATTTTCAAATGTAACGAACTTTAAATCCACATCCAAGTAAGTGATAAATAATTTAGCCATTATAATTATCATTGTACAGTTCGTAAGGGTTTTGAGAGGATTTTACTC
>OBUV01000303.1_pt1 | contig 7108 bp, 6 predicted proteins | sample 1475971 | NCBI WGS metagenome assembly OBUV01 (sample SAMEA2579962, study PRJEB22360) | human gut metagenome | biome: human gut; feature: human-associated habitat; material: faeces | place: Denmark | collected 2008/2010
AGCCACGTTTATTGGCGCGTTTCTCGGCGTTCTCGGGCAAAAACCCTCGAACCGCTTACTGGCGTTTTCGCTAGGATTTGCGGCGGGGATCATGTTGCTCATCTCATTGATGGAGATGCTCCCTGCCGCATTAGCCGCCGAAGGAATGTCCCCCGTTCTGGGCTACGGGATGTTTATCTTTGGTCTGCTGGGCTATTTTGGTCTGGACCGCATGTTGCCGCATGCGCATCCGCAGGATTTAATGCAAAAATCGGTGCAGCCGTTGCCAAAATCGATCAAGCGCACAGCCATTCTGCTCACTCTCGGCATCAGTCTGCATAACTTCCCGGAAGGGATTGCCACCTTTGTCACTGCGAGCAGCAACCTGGAGCTGGGCTTTGGCATCGCACTGGCCGTTGCGTTACACAATATTCCTGAAGGTCTGGCGGTTGCAGGCCCGGTTTACGCGGCAACGGGGTCTAAACGCACCGCAATTCTGTGGGCGGGGATTTCTGGGCTGGCGGAAATTCTCGGCGGCGTGTTGGCGTGGTTAATCCTTGGTAGCATGATTTCCCCGGTGGTCATGGCGGCAATCATGGCGGCGGTTGCAGGAATCATGGTGGCGCTCTCCGTGGACGAATTAATGCCGTTAGCCAAAGAGATTGATCCCAATAATAATCCCAGCTATGGCGTGCTGTGTGGGATGTCAGTAATGGGATTTAGTTTAGTGCTGCTACAAACGGCGGGAATTGGTTAAAGACGATAATAACAGATGTTGCCCATTGCTAAAGGCAACATCTGTATCGTTATTAAAGGTATTATTGATGCTTTTCAAACACTTCTTTATCGGAGCGTTTATCTAATTTACTTCGGGCAGCTAACAGCGCATCTCTGTCATGGCGAAAAGCTTTACAGTAACGTTTAAGATGAAGAAAATAGCCACCAGCCAGTAGAACAATTAATACAATCCAGTACCAGGCAATAAACATCCTTTTCACCTTCAAAATTTAACATTACTAAACATTTAGCGTTAAAATTTCACATATCCATCGTTGAATACATTCATATACTCGCATAATTCTGGATCAAGTATATGATTTCGATCATAGTAAGTGTTGTATTATATACCATATCTGGTTAAAAAAAGAACAACCAAGACTATTAATATATATTATCCCCCGATAAAACATTACTAATTAATAATAAAACTTAATAAGCACCACTAGATATATATTATATCTTCACGATTCTTGCGTCCCTACTCGTTTTAATAAATATACTTTACCACCTTACAATATCATACGTAAATTTTTGTCAATGGATGTTCATTTTTTCACCACAACTCATACAAAAAAATTATTATTCACAACGATATACAACAAATATCCAGGTATACGCATCTTAATATATAATGAAAGTGTATGATTTAAGTTTTACTTAATCAGTATTTAATATTAATAACAAGCTAAGTCATCTCTAACTATGGTAATCTCCATAGCGGAATTAATATCAGATTCAAACCTATATTTTCCTCATTCATAGCCTTTCTAATTTATAAAGGATTATAGTCATGTTAAAAAAAACATTGTTATCTATGTTCGCAACCGCATTGTTATCAGGCGTTGCTTTTAACGCTCTTGCTGACGATGCTAATCAGGGTTCCGGTAAAATTACTTTTAAAGGTGAAGTTATCGATGCACCTTGTTCTATTGCTCCTGGTGATGAAGATCAGACAATAAACCTCGGTGAAGTTGCTGATACCGTATTAAAAAGCGGTCAGAAATCTCTGCCTGTAGATGTCACCATTCACTTGCAGGATTGTATTTTATCTGACGGCACTAATACTGTTGATAAAGTCAAAATCACCTTTAGTTCTGCCAGTGTTGACGCTACCGATTCCAACCTGCTTAAAAACACTCTGGAAGGTAACATCGGCGGCGCAACTGATGTAGGCGTACGTCTGGTGAAATCAGACAACACCAACGTGACTCTTGGCACTCCAATCACTATCAACTTCCCGACGACTAACTCCTACCAGGAGTTGAACTTTAAAGCCCGTATGGAATCTCTGGGACGCACCGCGACCCCAGGTAACGTGCAGGCACAAGCTAATTACGTACTCGACTACAAGTAAGCGGCAATTAGTAACTACACAACGTCAGGCGATAAAGCCGATGAAATTTCATCGGCAACTTTGGGCCTTTTTAGAAATGGATTTTTATGAACAATAAAAACACGTTTACCGGGGATAAGTTATCCCATGCAATTAAAATTGCCCTGTCTGGCGTTGTGTGTTCGCTACTCTTCGTTTTACCTGTCCACGCCGTGGAATTCAACGTCGATATGATTGACGTTGAAGACCGTGAAAACATCGATATCTCGCGTTTTGAGAAAAAAGGCTATATTACTCCTGGTAAATATCTCGTTCGTGTGCAGATAAATAAAAATATGTTGCCACAAACGTTAATACTGGAATGGGTAAAAGCCGATAATGAAAGTGGTTCGTTACTCTGCTTAACCAAAGAAAATCTGACTAGTTTCGGTCTTAATACGGAATTTATTGAATCATTGCAAACCATAGCTGGCAGCGAATGTCTCAATTTAAGCCAACGTCAGGAATTAACGACACGGCTTGATAAAGCTACGATGATATTATCGCTAAGTGTTCCCCAAGCGTGGTTAAAATACCAGGCAACAAACTGGACGCCACCAGAGTTTTGGGATGCCGGTATCGCCGGGTTTATTCTTGATTACAACATGTATGCCAGCCAGTATGCCCCACATCACGGAGACAGCACCCAAAACGTCAGCTCCTATGGTACGTTAGGCTTTAACCTCGGCGCATGGCGCTTACGTAGCGATTACCAATATAATCAGAATTTTGCTGATGGACGCTCGGTAAACCACGACAGCGAATTTGCGCGAACTTATCTGTTTCGCCCTATCCCCTCCTGGTCGTCAAAATTCACTATGGGCCAGTACGACCTGAGCTCCAATCTTTACGATACCTTCCACTTTACTGCGCATCGCTGGAAAGTGATGAAAGCATGCTGCCGCCAGATTTACAGGGTTATGCGCCACAAATTACCGGTATCGCGCAGACCAACGCTAAAGTGACTGTGGCACAAAATGGTCGCGTACTTTATCAAACCACTGTCGCGCCAGGCCCTTTTACTATTTCTGATTTGGGGCAATCGTTTCAGGGGCAGTTGGATGTCACAGTGGAAGAAGAAGATGGCCGCACCAGCACCTTCCAGGTTGGCTCCGCATCCATTCCCTATTTAACCCGTAAAGGGCAAGTGCGCTATAAGACGTCGCTGGGAAAACCAACATCCGTCGGGCATAACGATATCAATAATCCCTTTTTCTGGACGGCGGAAGCCTCCTGGGGCTGGCTGAACAATGTGTCGCTGTATGGTGGCGGCATGTTCACCGCTGATGATTATCAGGCTATCACTACCGGTATTGGCTTTAACCTTAACCAATTCGGTTCGCTTTCTTTTGATGTCACCGGAGCAGACGCCTCTCTGCAGCAACAAAATAGCGACAATCTGCGTGGTTACAGCTATCGCTTCAACTATGCAAAGCATTTCGAATCGACAGGTAGTCAGATTACCTTCGCGGGTTATCGCTTCTCAGATAAAGATTACGTGTCGATGAGTGAGTACCTAAGCTCGCGTAATGGCGATGAGTCAATTGATAATGAAAAAGAGAGTTATGTCATTTCCTTGAACCAGTACTTTGAAACGCTGGAATTAAACTCTTATCTCAACGTTACACGCAATACTTATTGGGACAGCGCCAGCAATACCAACTACTCCGTATCTGTAAGCAAAAACTTTGATATTGGCGAATTCAAAGGTATCTCTGCATCGCTGGCAGTAAGTCGAATCCGCTGGGATGACGACGAAGAGAATCAATATTACTTCTCTTTCTCTCTACCTTTACAACAAAACCGCAACATCTCCTACAGTATGCAGCGTACGGGAAGCAGTAATACTTCGCAGATGATTTCCTGGTACGATTCATCAGATCGCAACAATATCTGGAATATTTCTGCGTCGGCAACTGACGACAATATACGTGATGGCGAACCCACACTGCGCGGCAGCTACCAGCACTATTCGCCGTGGGGACGTCTGAACATTAATGGCAGTGTACAGCCGAATCAGTACAATTCTGTTACCGCAGGCTGGTACGGTTCACTTACCGCTACACGTCATGGTGTCGCTCTTCACGATTATAGCTATGGCGATAACGCCCGCATGATGGTCGATACCGATGGCATCTCCGGCGTTGAAATCAACTCTAACCGAACTGTTACCAACGGGCTGGGCATCGCCGTGATACCTTCGTTATCGAACTACACCACCTCCATGTTGCGGGTGAACAATAACGATCTGCCTGAAGGTGTCGATGTCGAAAACTCGGTTATTCGTACTACGCTCACCCAGGGTGCCATCGGCTACGCAAAACTGAATGCCACCACCGGATACCAAATCGTCGGCGTTATTCGTCAGGAAAATGGCCGCTTCCCTCCACTAGGTGTGAATGTCACGGATAAAGCGACAGGTAAAGATGTGGGCCTAGTAGCGGAAGATGGTTTCGTTTATCTCAGCGGTATTCAGGAAAACAGTATTCTGCATTTAACCTGGGGTGATAATACCTGTGAAGTCACGCCGCCAAACCAAAGTAACATTAGTGAAAGCGCGATAATTTTACCTTGTAAAACAGTCAAATAATTCAGGATGAATATAATGAAATTACCATTAATCACAACAGGAATGATTTGTTTTCTGGGGATCTGCAACTTTGCCCAGGCTACTGTCTCCCCCGACAGGACACGCATCATTTTTAATGCTTCGAATAAAAGCGCAACGGTTCGCCTGACCAACCAAAGTAAAATCGATCCTTATCTTGCTCAATCGTGGATTGAAGATGCCAGCGGTAAAAAAACGCGTGATTACATTTCAACACTGCCGCCGATGGAACGTATTGAGCCTGATGAACAGGTACAAATTCGCCTGATGGCGCTGGCCTCGTTAAATAACTTACCACAGGACAGAGAAACGCTATTCTACTATAACGTGCGGGAAATTCCGCCGCGTGCCAAAGAACAGAATGTCATGCAAATCGCCATGCAAAGCCGTCTGAAACTATTCTGGCGACCGAAAGCGATTGAGTTAAAAGAAGGAGAGATGGTTCCTCTGCAAAAAGTGACGATTACCCGCACCGCCGCCGGGCTGACCCTGAATAACCCGACGCCTTATCATATTACCGTCGGCTATATCGGCACTAATGGCAAGACACTGATGCCTGGTGCGGACAGTATTATGGTGGCACCATTTGCTTCTGCGACTCAACACTTAAACAACCTGCCCTCTACGTTCCAGTTAGGCTTTGTGGCGGACTACGGCGGGCTGGAGATGTTTAAAGTAGTATGTAATTCCGTCCAGTCCCTCTGCCAAAGTACTCCTGCGAAGAAGGGGAAAATATGATTACACTTTTTCGACTACTGGCGATTCTTTGCCTTTTTTTTAACGTTTCAGCTTTTGCTGTTGATTGCTATCAGGATGGGTACAGAGGAACAACCCTCATAAATGGAGATTTACCAACGTTCAAAATTCCAGAGAATGCGCAACCTGGGCAAAAAATTTGGGAGAGCGGAGATATTAATATCACAGTTTATTGTGACAATGCACCAGGATGGTCAAGTAATAACCCATCAGAAAATGTCTATGCCTGGATCAAATTGCCCCAAATAAATAGTGCCGATATGTTGAATAATCCGTATTTAACATTTGGCGTGACTTATAATGGTGTAGATTATGAAGGGACAAATGAAAAAATTGATACTCATGCGTGCCTGGATAAATATGAACAATACTATAATGGGTATTATCATGACCCTGTATGCAATGGCAGCACTCTTCAAAAAAATGTAACATTTAACGCCCATTTTCGCGTCTATGTAAAATTCAAAAGCCGCCCGGCAGGAGATCAGACGGTAAACTTTGGCACAGTCAACGTGCTGCAATTCGACGGTGAAGGCGGGGCGAACATGGCCCCCAACGCGAAAAATTTACGCTATGCGATTACGGGGTTAGATAATATTTCATTCCTTGACTGTAGTGTCGACGTCCGCATTTCCCCGGAAAGTCAGATAGTCAATTTTGGGCAGATCGCTGCGAATTCCATTGCAACTTTCCCACCGAAGGCAGCATTCAGCGTTTCTACCATAAAAGACATTACGTCTGATTGTACCGAACAGTTTGATGTTGCAACCAGTTTCTTTACTTCAGATACATTATATGACAATACGCATCTGGAAATAGGTAACGGCTTGCTCATGCGAATTACTGATCAAAAAACGCAAGAAGATATTGAATTTAACCAGTTCAAATTATTTAGTACTTATATTCCCGGTCAGAGTGCGGCAATGGCAACCCGCGATTACCAGGCCGAATTAACCCAAAAACCTGGTGAACCACTCGTCTATGGCCCATTTCAGAAAGACCTGATAGTTAAAATCAACTACCACTAAACAGCAAAATGCCGGGAACACCCCGGCATTTTCATATTTAGTATTTCATCTCATTAGCTGGCTTTACGCTCATGTGCCTGACGGTATGCCACCAGGTCTTCAATAGTCACGAGCGCCATATTGTGTTTATTGGCAAACTCAATGCACTCTGGTGCACGCGCCATCGTGCCATCGTCATTAGTCAGCTCACACAGCACACCAGCCGGTTTAAAGCCTGCCAGCGTCATTAGATCAATAGTTGCTTCAGTATGACCGCCACGCGTCAGTACACCACCAGCCTGAGCGCGAAGTGGGAAAACGTGGCCCGGGCGATTCAGATCAGAAGGTTTTGCGTCATCGGCAATCGCTGCGCGAACGGTCGTAATACGGTCAGCGGCAGAAACACCGGTAGTCACACCTTCAGCCGCTTCAATGGTCACGGTAAAACCGGTGCCATAGGCGCTGGTGTTATTTTCTACCATCATTGGCAGATCGAGTTGTTTACGGCGATCTTCAGTAATGCACAGGCAAACAATACCGCTACCGTGGCGAATGGTCAGCGCCATCTGCTCAACGGTCATGGTTTCTGCCGGGAAGATCATATCG